>JACXTT010000119.1_pt1 | contig 117728 bp, 113 predicted proteins | sample 9270951 | NCBI WGS metagenome assembly JACXTT01 (sample SAMN15532306, study PRJNA645909) | rock metagenome | isolation source: weathered quartz diorite | place: Puerto Rico | collected 2017-06-21 | reverse complement strand
ATTTTCCAGAAGGATCTATTAAATTCACTGGATCGTTTGCAGAGTAAACATAAAGATTGCTCTGCCCTCCATTGAACCCAATTGGATCTTTATTCGTCCATCTACCAACCACTGGACTGTAATCACGGGCACCGAAGCGGACCAATCCTGTGTCAGCATCATAAAGTCCTCCGGCAAACCCGAACGGAATGATGGCACTTGTTTTTCCATCAAGAGAAACACCGAATTCGTCATAGTTAAATGATTCAGCAACAGCACCTGTCGCGGAATCCACGATCACCTTTGGTGTCCCCACCTGATCTGAGATAATTCTGTACTGCTTGCCATTGAAATTTACATAGTCAGGCACATTGATCTTAGAGCCATAAACGAATGACTTAACGATCTTACCAGAGCCATCCATCTCAGCAGCAATCTGAAGCTGATTTTGATAAATGAAGGCCTGCACAACCTTGCCATTGATCTTCTTGCCGATACGACGGTTTTGTCCGTCAATGACATACTCGATCACTCTTCCATCAGGAAGAACCACTTTACGAAGATTTCCAAATACATCATAAGTGTATGAAGTTGTTTTTACTTCTTTCGTATCTGGATTTACATCCGTACGAGTCTGTAGATCACCGTTGTCGTTATATTCGAATTTTGAATTTCCATAAGAGAGTAAACGGTCTTGTTCATCATAAACGCCCGTGTATGACTTTGCCCCGCTTGTGAAACCTAAACGATTACCATTTGCATCGTAAGTGTATGAACGAGAATCCGCACCCTTCACTACTTTTGAAAGTCTACCTTGAGAATCATATTCATAAGTCGATGCTACTTTTGTAGTACCTGTAACATCTTGAGATGCAGTAACTCGACCAAGCTTATCGCGATTGTAACTCATGCCGAAAATCGGATTCTTGTCGATCATAAAACCTGAAGAGATGGGTTCGCCAAAAGTATTAAAGCCAATGCCCTCAACTACTTTACCTAATGACGTCGCCGAAACCAAACCCACGTTATTGCGGGTCATCTTAAGGTCGCCAACACTCACTGGTAAAGAATCCAAGTCGTAGGTAATTCGATTTGCTACCGGTATTCCATCTCCGCCTGCAAATGAAATCATACCTAATGAAAAGTCTGAATTATAAGAATAGGCAACTGAACTAGTAACTTCTCCAGATGTTTTAATCGCTGTTGGAAGCTTCCACACGTAGTTATAAGAAAGCTTAATTCCACCGGGAGCTAAAATCTCGCCTGGAAGATCAGATTTTCCATCTTTAATTGGAGCATATTGAATTTTATAATCGCCGTCCGTTGAAGAGACTCCAGTTAGTAAGAAACTATCTGGTGCATAGGTGAATTCGACACTCTTACCGTCTGGGCGACTAATTTTAGTAATCTGCTTGTCCTGGTCATAACTATAAACTGTCGCTCCAGTCACTTTTGACTGGATACTTGGTGGAAGATAACTTTCAACTAATCCCGCAATACCTGTCACAAAGCTGTGATTGGGCTTTCCTGGTGGTTTAATACTTTTTAAATTGCCATCAAGGTCATATGCAAATTCGACTGCATTTCCATCAGAGAGAATCTGTTTTACTGGACGATTTGCTTTATCGTATTCGAATGAGGTTTTTCTTCCTTGAGAGTCTACCGTTGAAGCGAGATTCCCGAAGTTGTCGTATGCAAATGATTGTTGGCGGTCACCTTGTTTTGCGTTAGATGGACGCCCCAACTGATCTAAAGCAAATTCAAATGGTGCTAAATCACCATTCTGAATTGAAATATTCTTAGAAAATGCATTACCAACAACTTTTGTGACTCTACCTAATGCTGAAGTTGAGACACTGGAGGCCGGAATGTTATCGGTAACAACTTTAAACTTTCGTTGAGGGTTATTATTGAAAGTGACATTTGTTGTTTGAATCATTCTTGTGTTAGCGCCAACTTTGGAATACTTTGTGTCTTTTGACACCTCGTAAGTGGCAGATAAACTCGTATTCTGAATTTCGAACGTGGACTTGGTAACATTATTAAATGACTGTGAAGAAAAAGTCCCACCATAAATATCAGAATACGCATTTATCTGTGGCTTAGTAACATCCAATGGTTTCTCACCTGCGTAAGAAGAAGAAATGGAACCAAAATCGTTTTGATGACTTACGGTTGTTGAGACTTCATTAGACTCCACTCTAATTCCACCTAAAAACTTTCCGCTACTACTCTTTGATTCAACATAAAGTGCATTTTTTTGAGCTACGAAGTGTGAATCTAGCACCAGTGAATTTACAGCCCCTTGATCTTTAACCAGATTGCCATCAACATCATATGTGATTGCTGTTTTCAAGCCGCTAGGCTTTTGAAAAGTGATCAAACGACCGCTTTGCTCTGTAGTTAAACTATATGATTCGTTATTAGGATTAGTAAGCTTCGTTAGATTGCCATTACCATCAAAAGTGACGTCTGTTTTTTGACCAAATGGAGAAATAAATGCAAATCTAGAGAACGTATAGCTTTGATTTTTATCGGTAGTGACCTTAGCTAGATATTCGCCCTCATATTGAAAACTATAGATTTTCGTAGTTCCATCACTCCCCCATGTCGCAGCAATTCTTCCGTCTAAATTAAAATTATAAGCCTCTCCCTGATCTAGACCAAGAATAATGGTTCTCTTACTGGGATCTGTATAGGTCAATTCATCTGTAATACGGCGAGTACGTCCATCTCCATAATATAGAATTTTATTTTTCACATCCAAGTAATGCTGAATCGAAAGACTCCAGCCACCGATAGTTCCAAGTCTAGAGTTAAAGGTGGTGTCTTTTTTAAACCTATCGCTCGAGTAATTTAAATAGAAATTTGCGCCAACAAGTGGAATAGATTCAGAGACAGAACGTCTTTCTAAATTAATAACAGAATGTCCAGGGACATTTGAATTCCCCATTCCCGGCATACATTGACCTGGTCGATCCGAAGTAATTGGCAGAGGATTTGGTTTAGGACCAGGAGCTGGTTGACCAGGGTTTGGGCCAGGATTAGGATTTGGGTTCGGCTGTGGATCTGTGTTAGACGGATTCCCGAACATCACCTCTACTGGGTTATCCGAGTAAGAACTATATGAGATATTAATCCATCGACGCGAACCAGAGGGAATTGAAACTGGGGAACTCCAAGAATTTCCAGATCTGATCTTTGCCTGCACGGAATAACCACATCCATTAATGTACTCAAAAGACAGCGATTGCACGCCCGGTTGTTCACTGCTTGTAACCTTGAGATTGTTATTCCCTGGAGAAACACAAGAGGCCTTATCTCCACTTTGTCGCAACTGTTGTATTGGAGCGCATTGAATACCACTCATCGGACACTGTTCGTTCTTTGAGCCCTGATAGTATTCTTCATCAAATACGATGATCCCAATAAAGGAAGCATAACTAGTGAGCGAGAAAAGAACAGAAGATATAAACACCTGAACAAGCAATAGCGACTTTTTCATTATACGTCCCATATAAACTAATTATGATTTTGGTGGGTTATACAGGAGTATTTTAAAACTCGCGATAGATCGTATTTTCATTAGTAAAGATTTCCAGCGATTACAGACTGGTAAGTAAAGAATCCTAGAGCAACAGAATATGGAAAAGTGTTGACGATTCACCACTCCGCGCTTGATTTCAAGTTAGAAAATCATAGCGTTGGACGACCATGGGAAGAAACCGTTTTTGGCATAAAAAAAGGGTTACAACCTCTCGGTAGTAACCCTTTGACATTCAGAACAAACATTATCGAGAAAATTGGTTGCGGGGGTTTCAGTTGAACCTCCCAAACTTGTCCCAAAAACTAGCAAGCAATCTTGTCCATGTCAGTGTCTTTTTAGAATCTTGTACTAAACGACATTATAGGCTAGGTGCGGAAGATTTGAGATAATGGATGAACAGCACAGACGAACCGACGGAGCGATCTATGCCCCAATACAACCCAAGACAGCTTGGATATACTCAATTTGTACGCTCTACGACCCCAGCACCGTCTACTGATTTCGACCTGCTGGATGGATCTTCTCGGAGTTCGGCAAATGAACCATGTTCAGATTACGAATGCGGTCGCTGTTACTCTGAACTGCGCGGCTGAAGCCTCTTCTACCGGAGGCGTGATGAACAACGGGGTTTTAATAGGAACACCCGACAGTGCTATTCAATACGCCTTAGTCGGCGATGCTTTAATTTTGGTCGAAAAGGATCAACCACAAACAAGAGCTGCAGCAAGATTATGCTTTCTTTTACAGAGTTATTCGCCACATGTTTCGAGGAAATATAAACAATATCAAATGTAAACACTTATGGTTGTTTTACGAAAATTTCACTGTAATGTTTCTGCGCCATCTTGGGATTGTGATAAACAAACAACAATTTTAAATCAAGAGACTTAAGTCCAGTTGCAAATCTCCGAAATGTTCTCCAGTTCTTTTTACTAACAGTACGTAGGCTCTGGAGGACAAAAAATATGCACTCACTTGCTCGATGTGCCATAGTTATAACTATGGTTTATTTATCTCAAATTAATAAAGTACATGCAGGAGATGCCAATCCACCCATCGATAATGGCTCGGTCACCGTAGACCTTTCATCTGCGGTAGTTTTGCCATCGGATAAATCTGGATACTCTGAGATGATCCAAGCCGACAGCAGCCATAAAATCTATTTAAAGTGCTTCGATATTACGGGTGATAAAAGCACATCGACACAAATCCCATGCCTTATCCAAAGCAATGGTCTTTCTGTGTTTCGTGCTGAATGGGCTCCCTATCATACCTCAGAAACGTTTTTATTTTTCGACCCAAAAGCGACTTCTTTCAATGGAACTATCTCCGGCTCTATCGGCGCAAGTACTGTGGACTCTTGGAATAAGATGGAAGTTTTAGCGGATAATAAACCTATCTATACCCAAGCAACTCCAGGATCCTCATTTGATGTTGCCTTTTCAGGCAGCGGCAATGTTTTGAAAATCGGAGCGGATTTTCTACAGACAGTAGGTGCAACTCCAGGTGATGCCAACGCATATTATCGAATGAATATGGGCTCGATTACTTGGTCCTCGAAGCCTCAGTATAAATTAAAGGTCCGAACCCTTGCCAGTGGAGATGGCTCTCAGGATCAATGTGCGGAATGTATTGCCGATCCAAGTGCGACCAAAATAAAAGATGGAGACAGCATCACGCTTCCACTAGGAGCTAGAGCCCTTATAACCCTAAAGGATGCTTCTGATGGGTCAAATATTTCCGCAATATTTACCCTCAACGGAGCACCCGCGTTTAATCCGGCGATTTCATCTGGCGACCAAGCAAAAGGTCTTTATATGGATCGCTTGGGAGTTATGCTTGGATCAGGTGCTACGCTAAAGCAAGACTCAATATGGGTTCACATGGGAGTTCAAGCCCTTACAATCACACCGACAGATTCGACGAAGCCTCCGATTACCATTGCTGTGAACGTAATTGCTCCGGATACGCTGGGCACAAGTTCTATTACTGATCCAAAGACAAACAAATCGATCAGCAATAATCAAAGCTTCGATGCCTTGATCGTCAAATACGCCCACTTACGAGGAATCCCACCGCAATTCCTTAAAGGGGAAGCAACGCAAGAATCGAGTTTGTCAGCATCTAATTTCAGGTATGAACCAGTCACACGAGATCTAGGTAGTATTTCGAATGGAAAGAATAAGTATCAGATAACGTACCAAAAGTATTTATTTGGGCTTGCGAATAACCCAGTACTCACCAGTCAAATTATTTCTCCTAGAGGAAAATACGGCGTTCTTTATAGAAATAATGTCGTCTCCATCCCTGACAACTATGAAACGACAGCGGTAGCTGGCCGTTACACGCCGTTGCTGTGTTCAAGCATTATGGCCATAAATAATCATGGGGCTGTTTCTGGTACTAAAAAATTCATAGCTTATAACTGGGATGAATCCATTGATGCAAGTTTGTCGGGATATCAACCTGTGGCCGAACTAGAGTACGGAAACTTGCTCTATAACTACAAAGTCTCACAGGTCTCCCAAGCTTATTCAAGAAAATATAATTTTACTGCACAGACTGTCGTTGCCTCAAGTTATGGTCTGATGCAGATTCTTTATACCACAGCAGCAAGTAAAAATGATGGCGAATATCTTGATAGTACAGGCGCAGGACTTGATCCAAGTGGACTTCTCGATCCTGAAATAAATTTGAAGGTAGGAAGCCTTGTGCTCAAGAAAAAATACACTAGTGCAAACGGAAATGTGACTACATTTTCTGACTTTAGTTCGTTTATTCAAATTTGGAGAAAAGGATTTCAGAAATACAATGGAGCGAAGCTAGCAAAGAATGCCGACAACAATAATTTGTCAGTTTATAACTACGGAGTTTGGAGCTATTCAAAACTCTATTTTCCACGCACAGCAGTTTCTATTTTTAACTAACTTTTTTAAGGATGATTTTTATGAAAAAATATTTCACTTGGTACTTTGGATGCGCTCTACTTACTCTAGTGCCATTTCATGCAAAAGCTAAAAACTTAAGTGAGGCAGAATTTGTTAAATACATTCCTGACTATTTGAAAACTGACTCAAATGGGGAATTCTTGTCTTATGGAAAAGGAATAGGCTTGCGTCAGATTGAAGCAAACTTAGATGGTCAACGAGATAGTACATTTCTCATTCTCGAATTTAGTACTGATGAAAAATGCGATATTCAGGTTCTAAAAGAAGATCGTCACGGATTGCAAAAAATGGACACGACTGTTTTAAAATATCCGACCGCATTAGATGGCTGTTCTTTTATGGAGCTGAAAGACCTGGATCAGGATGGCAAGCCTGAGTTGATTGTCGAAACAGTGAATGGTAGATCTGTCGGATCTCCGGTGATCTTGAAGTGGGATGGAAGGAAACTAGTGGATATTTCGCCAACTTCCACTGTCGACGGAGAAACTAATAGAACTTTTAGAGCCGTGAATATTTCAGACAAACCTATTCTTGGACGACTAGTAATCTTTGATTACGATCCTGTTCACGAAGATGCAGCAAGATCAGTGTATGCGATGAAAAACGGACAGATTGTACTTGAAGGCACTTACGATGTAGTTAGTTACATTGGCGCAAGCAAAGTAACAGTCAATAAAGGAAAATTTGAAGTCCAAGATGCTGCAGTCATTAACCATCCATTTCCGGCGGAAGCTCAATACACTCTGACGGTCAAAAATGTATCAGACCATAACCGCGCAGTTCGTGCCGAAGTCACTGTGAATGGCAGCGTGGTGCTAAAACCGCAAGATTTTTGTTCAACACCGCCGCCAAAGAAAACAGACAAAAAATGGTGGACCGGAAATGACGACGACGATGACCGTGATGATGACCACTGCAAACGCTGCGTTCCGAAGAATGAGGCCTACGCCATAGTGAATATGAAAACAGCTAATGAAATCAAAGTGAAGGTCTATGGCCGCAAGGACTCCAAGATTCAACTGACCCTTGTAAAAAAATAGCCTTTTGAAAAACTATCGAGCTAAGACACGGGAAAGTCGTTGCTTCCCGTGTCTTTTAGCCAGTCGCTCACGCCCCAGCAATTCCGCTAAATGACTATACCTCTCGATATCGCGCCTGCCTCGGTGGCCGGCGATTTTGTCTGCCAAAAATTCATCTTCTCCCACCATACCGCAGAACCAAGTCAGGAAAGTATGGCGGGTTTTGTGCGCCGAACGCAGGCGCACCTTCAAAGCCTTCAAGGCCGAGGTCAGATCCGACGCGAACATTGAGGCCGTAAGGCCCTCAAAAAGCAAAAAATCCTGTGGCCCAAGACCGCTTCTTAAAGCCTTCGCTGCACGAGCTTCAGCATCCAAGGCGCGGTCCACAAGAATGTTCCACGCGGTCACGTCATATATAAGGATATATCGAAAATATTTCGGATCAATCCGTCTTCGGCACTTAAGGGGCTTGCGCGGCACAGACCCTGGAATCCAGGTCTTCTCAAAACGATCAATCCATTTTTCTGAAATGTGCATGGAACTTATCGCAGGCTGACTCTCAAGGCAAATATAGCCGTGATAGTTCCCAAGCTCATATTGGGTCAGACGCTTGTGGATAAGCTGAGACTTCTTTCCGTCCAGATCTCCTTGAAAAATGAAGGTACCGCAAAGGCCCAAGGCTTCGTTGATGCGTAAACCAGACCGAACAAGAACTATGAACAAATCAGAAGATACGGGTCGGATTTCCGAAAGTGCCGCATAGATTGGAACGATCTCATGATCCTCGTTAACTCTGAAGATCATGACATCTTACGGGCAAGATAATCTGTTTCATTTCGTTTGAGCTCGTATTTGTTCGATAGTTGGTGGACCCTTTTTCGAATTTTGATGGTTTTAGAACGAAAAAAGGGTTATTGCCTTTCAGCTATAACCCTTTGATATTCTATAACAAATCCGTCGGAAAAATTGGTTGCGGGGGCAGGATTTGAACCTACGACCTTCGGGTTATGAGCCCGACGAGCTACCAGACTGCTCCACCCCGCGACAGGGTTTGTTCAGAGGATTCAGTTGTATAGAAGTAAGGGGGTAGGGTCAACCTTTCCTTCCGTTTATTTACAGATTATTTATTTTGCCACCTTGTGGCATATCACTGTGAATTCACAAAGCGAGGCTCAAAACAGTTTCATGCCTCATATAGTAGCAATAATTTTATAAATCAGCAGTGCGATCATCGATCTCGATATTTTCATATAGGTCTTGCGCTAGATGAACGAAGTTCACAAAGTCGTTCACATTAGCGAACGACGTCCAGCCGCTGTGCTCGCCAATCACAAAACAAGCACTCACTCCAAAATCATAATCCTTCGGTCGGATGTAGGGAAAAATGATTCTTACAGGAGTCCCCTCGGCCTTAAAGGTGCGACCAAAATGATGAACTTCAAAAGAGTTCTTTGTCACTGTGATAGACGATGAAAAGTGATGAAACAAACTTCGCGCAAAAGCGAAGAAGAAAAATGCCATCAAGAAACTGGCTAAGATTTTGTATTGAGGAAAGATCACGATAGCTGCGGCTCCCAGTCCAATAAAGATCAAACTAAAAAGCAGATCCGGAAGAAGACTTTTAAATGCGCGCCCAGAAACTTTGAGTGTATTTTCAGTATTTATAATTTTCACTCTTGAATCCTTACCTTCGCCCCCTCATTGAGTCAAAGCTCCTTTTCCTTTGCCAACCGTTGTTAGTCTTGTAAAGTGCCGTCTATGGAAAATGTCACCTACACCACATTGAATTTTCAAAAACCCAGCGAAGTCTACCGTACCGCTCAGATTCACGAAAGCGCCCCTTTGAACTGGGACCCTACTTATCGCGTCACCGAAGAGCAAATTCAAAACTGGTGCAAATTCCTAAGAGCCTCCGCAGACAATAAAGATCTTTTGATGCTATTGGCGAAAACTCCGGAAGGAGAAATCATTGGCATGCATTGGGTGGCTTTATCAGAAAAGCACGAAGAAAAAGTCGCCCACATTCATTCCCTATGGGTTTCCGAAGAGCATCGCGAGCAAGGCATTGGTAAAGAGCTTAAAAGACTTGGCGAACGTTGGGCGAAACAAAATGGTGCCACAATGATGATCACAGGTGTGTTCCATAATAATCAGAACATGATCGAATTTAATATGAAGATTGGCTTCAAAGCCCAACAAGTGGAAATGACTAAAAAACTTTAAGAGGGTATTTTCCCTCTTAAAACTTCAGGGCCTAGGCCTTTGACATCTTAAATCTTTTACGCAAACTTTCTTCGGTCAGACGAATCTCTTCAGCTAAAACAACTTCAAACAATTTTTCTGAAGAGATTTTATAAAGATCAGCCAATTTTTTTAGAATAGAAATAGGTGGAGCCGCGATTCCACGCTCCCAATTTGAAATAAACTGTGGAGTATCGTATTTTAAAAATTCAGAGACTTCTTTTTGAGAAAGACCCGCTTTGACTCGGCCATCTTTTAGAAAACTTGCTAGCTTGTTACCTTTGTCGCCCACTCTTAGCCCCCTGCAGTTTTATAAAAACTAGCAGGAAGTTAAAGCATGAACAAGCGTTCTGGAACACGAAAGAGATTTAAAGAGCATATAATGGAACAAATTAAACATTTGTTAGATAGCTCGGCGGGTACTTGTAATCAAGTTTTAGAATAATTAGTTCAGATTTGCTAGACAAGCGAGCAAGCTAGAATTTTGTTCTGCATCCATTTGAACTGTTGGTGTTTGAAAAATTCGCTCTTTCAGAGAAGAGAAAAACTGCATCATAGAAGCCTCCTTATTTGTAATTGCTTCGATAGAGGCATAATAGCAAAGATCTCCATCCACCAAAATACGCATAAATAGAATTCGAATATGCGATTTATGCATATTAAACTATTGCGAATCCACCGGCTTTTTAGGTGGCACTTTTCCCTTATTGATATGATCTCGATGTCCTTCGTCGTCTAAGATCTCGCTCAGATAAGTCTCATTGGCATCCTTAGTCTTCGCGGGCACATCAGAACCAGGACCTCGGGCTTGATTTGGATTTTTCTGAGGAGTGACTTCCTTATTCGCCATAACAACCTCCTATGGGCCTTTTTCATAATAGCAAATATGCGTGCAGATCAAATCAGACGGAGGCCCAGAGGATGGCCAGAATACATACTGCTACCGAAAGCGTGAATCCATTATCATATTTGTAGAACATCACTTCGTGACGGAGGGCCTATGGGCAAAGAACAAATCTCCAAACCAAGCAGCAAACCGAAAACAGCAGATGATACTTTCAATGGGAACCTGACAGCTCAGCCCCAAGGAGTTTCCAGCCACAAACGCCCCCCCGATTTTGATCCCAATGAAAAAAACCTCGATTACGGCGAAGCAAGTCTTCATGACGCGAAAATTTCTGGTTACACCGATCGACGAGGACACGCTGTCTCTATGGCCAAAGATGATGTGGAGGGCTCACCAACGGGTGCTTTTACCGACATTGGTGCGGGACGTTCCTCCGCTGTTCGAGAATTGTCTCATAAAAAAACTCCACCGCGCTGAGGAACATTTTCAAATGGGAACATGAGCCAATTTATAGAGATTAATCTTCCTTTACTCATCGCAATATCGCTATGCTCTAGTTGTTCAATCACACCGACAATCTAGAGAGGTTTTTATGTCAGGCAATGTTTACGGATTCAAAGTTTCTGATATCACAGGCAAACCTGTTCAACTCGAGCAATACAAAGGCAAAGTGCTTCTTATTGTTAATACGGCTTCAAAGTGTGGACTGACTCCGCAATACACGGGGCTTGAAAGCATTTACGAAAAATATAAAGCAAATGGTCTTGAGGTCCTTGGTTTCCCTGCAAATGAATTTGCCGGCCAAGAACCAGGATCTAATGATGAGATCAATGAATTTTGCACAATGAACTTTGGTATCAAGTTTCCTATGTTTTCTAAAATTGTAGTTAAAGGCGAAGGACAACATCCTCTTTATAACTACCTGACTCAAACAGTTCCTCACACTGTGAAGAATCCTGACAGCAATTTTGAAAAGAAACTGAATGAATACGGAGAATTCCGTCACAATCCTTCTGATGTTCTTTGGAATTTTGAAAAATTCTTGATCGGACGCGATGGTCAAATCGTGGGACGCTTTGCCCCAGACATGAATCCTCAAGATGACATTCTTACAAAAGCGATCGAAAAAGCCTTGGCTTAATTTTTAAGCTCCCTTCGTATTATCGATGGGAGCTTTCTTTCCAGAGTATTTTTAACTGCACCCTTTGGATTATTTTCACATAAATTCTGGTTTAATCGCTCTAAACAAGGTCCTTGCGACCTACGTTCCCAGAAACGCCCTTGCAAAATCCTGACAAATCTTTCCTCGCAAAAGCCTTCGGACTGATCTATACAACTGCCACTAACAAAACACCCAATTTTAGCAGGAGTTCGTATGATCCGCGCCCTTATGACTGTTCTTGTTCTTTCTGTTGGTTCTATCGCTTTCGCCGCTCCAGAGTGCAACACTCATTTGGTTTTGAGCTGCCAAGCTACTTACCTTAATCAAGGTAAAACTCTAGATACTCTTACTGCAGCTGATTCATTCGCTGACGAAAACTGGGATGAGCCATCTTTAGCAAACTGCGCTTCTACAGTTTATATCGCTCCAACTGCTTTACCTCACACTTCTGTTCGCATCTATGCAAGCAAAGATCTTTCTAGCAACGCGGTTGCAGTTTCAACTTCTGCTTCTCAATATGAAGACACTGTTGTAGACGGTGTAACATATCGCTCTGGTGGCTATTCAAACACAAATGAAGCTGCTGGAACTACTGGACATGTTTTCAACCTTGGAACTTTGCATTTACCTAAGGCAGCTGTAAAAGGCCAAACAGTAGTTACTGATATCTCAGTTATCTGCACTGTAAAATAAGTCAGTAAAGTAATACGGTTAAATAATACGACTAAGTAGTGCTGTTAAACTCTACTTTCTCTAAAAAGGCTGCGAATCAGATCGCGGCTTTTTTTTATTCAGGACCTCATTCATATTTCTTGTGACACAAACCTGATCTCTATTCACCATGAGAGCAGGAGCAATCATGAATATTCAAACCTACCTGGAACAACGAAAAAATCTTCAACAATCCCAGAACCTTGCTCGCAGCCTCTGCTCCACCTGTCTTCAGCCTGATCAGGGATGCTACTGCTCTTACGTGAAGCGCTTTGATCCAGGCATGGAGTTTGTGATCCTCATACACCCCATCGAAGTGCGTCGTCGTATCGCCACGGGCAGAATGTCTTCGTTGTGCTTGCAAAATTCATATCTGATTTCAGGTGAGGATTATTCAATGAATCAACAAGTGAAGCAACTCATTGCAGATCCGGGATTTTACTCTGTCATTCTTTATCCTGGTGCAAACTCTGACAATCTTAGCCCAATGACTTCACAGCAACGACAAGATCTTTTCCCGCACACTAAAAAACTCCGCATCTTTGTCATTGATGGAACTTGGGCCACAGCCAAGAAAATGATTCGCAAAAGTACAAACATTCAAAATCTTCCGAAGATTTGTTTTTCCCCGGAAAAGCCTTCGAACTTTCGCGTCAGACGCCAACCTAACGCAAATTGCTTTTCTACTATTGAAGCCATTCACCAAAGTATTGAACTCTTGGGACAGGTCAGTGGTTATGACTTAACGTCACGCCAGCACGACAACTTACTTCACGTTTTTGATAAGATGGTCGAGCGACAGCTGGAATATGTGCAAAATTCCTATGCTCAATCCGGCAAAGATCCCTGGAGTCGCGAGAAAAAGCGCACAGCTTAATTTAATTTTGTTCGCGCCTTGATACAAAGTTGATCACAACGCTCATTGAACACAACTCCAGAGTGGGCTTTAATCCATTTCCAAGAGATTGAATGTTGCTGATTCAACAAATCTAATATTTTGATTTGGTCCACACCGGGAATTTCCTGACCACTTTTCTTTAGCCAGTTATTCTGCTTCCACCCATCCAGCCACAAAGTCATCGTATCAATCAAAATGCGCGAGTCAGAGTATACTGTGGCTGTGGTCGCTGGAGGCAGAGTGCGCAAAGCCTCAATGGCTGCTTGAAACTCCATGCGAGTGCAGGTGGTTTTCTTAGCGGGCCCGAAAGCCTCTCTGCTAATTTGACCATCTTGAACTACAACATAGGCCCAAGCTCCCCGGCCATGTTTTAAACTTCCATCCGTATAGATTTCACAAGCCCGAGACTTCTTTATTGAAGATTCGTGGATAAAAAAGCTTTTTAGACTTTGCAAGAAGCCACTTCCAAAATTCATTTAGATATGTTCATAGCAAATCACACTTAGTGCAATCCTGAAATCTCGTCGGCACTCCAGTTCGATGTGAGTTTGGTGAGGCGCTCTTTTGAACGAGCTTTTCTTTTCTGACTATTCATTTCCTCAACGGCATAGGTCGCAATAAGACAAGCCAAGAAAACTACGACATGTCGCACCTTCATAACTGCCTCCTTGGCTTTATTTTGCAACCAGAGCCTGCTAAATATCATTTAACTATCCAAGGCCTAGAATCTGGAAACACCACGCCCTCTTAAATGAACTATAATGTCTTGGCTACCCGTCAGATTTATATCGAGCTCACCGCTGTATTGACCCTTATTAAAGGGGCTAAAGCGAACATAAATGCGACATCTTTGACCAGTGAAAAGAAGGCGTGGGCAGTTTTGACTATCCGCAAATCCCTGACCATTGGTTCTGATGCTATCAATATAAATTGGAAAACGCCCATTATTAGACAGAGTGAAACGTGCCGTCGCACTATGACCTACGCGAACACCTCCAAAGTCATAATAGTAGTTCTTGGCTTCAACTTGAGCTCCACCATCGTCGATAACAATTTGATGGTCCTCATTGTCGTATTGTTGACCAAATCCAGGGCATGCTAAAAACATCGTAGTGAGAGCTAAAACTAAGAATTTCATTAATACCTCCTGGGCCCATCTTGAAGATCTCCCTTGAGGTGAGCAAAATGTATTCTTCACATTTGAGAGTAATCAGAGCGACTTGCTGTGAACTCGCAGAGCTAAACCAAAAATTTTCTTTCGCTTTACTTAAATACTGCTGCTTATTAACGCCCCTTATGCAAATAAACACCTCTCCATATTCTTAGCAGTCACGCGTTCACTTGATTTTCATTATTTACCCATGAGAAAGGTTCCCTTTAAGAAACCGCCTCCATGCAGTATACCTTTTCGCATTATGTTTCGATCTTTTCGCAAATGGCATCGCTGGATCTCTATCATTATCGCACTTCCTTTCGTCATCACGCTGACGACGGGAATCATTTTAGCAACTCGCGGATTCAACTCTTGGGTGCAACCTGAGTATGAGCCGACGAAATCGAGCCTTAATATTTCCTTTGAACAGATTCTTGAGGCAGCAAAAAGCGTTCCCGATGCAAAGATTGATAGCTGGAAAGACGTTTCCCAAATCGACATTCGCCCGTCAACGGGGAACATTCGCTTGCGCGCAAAGAACACGCAGTGGGAAATTCAGATCAGCGGATCCACTGGTGCAGTCACAGGTACGGGAATTCGCAGAGCTTCTTTCCTGACCTCTCTTCATGAAGGTGCTTATTTCGGCCCTGTCGTTAGATATGGAATCTTCCTTCCAAGTGCTTTAGGTGTCTTCTTCCTGCTAATCTCTGGAATCGTTATCTTCGTTCAACCTTATTTAAATAAAAGAAAACAGAAACTCAATTAAGGATCGTGTGCCCATGAACTTTACTCAATTTTCAGTTGAAGAAAAAAAGAATTTTGCCAAAGGATTTCGTTTCGGTCTTGAATCGGAATATCTAGTCGTAAAAAAGGACGATTTCACTCCTTTGTGGCATCACGACTTAACATTTGAATTGCTCAATGGCATCTTCGAAACAGTTTCTTTAGAAGGTATTCCTTCTTGTGACGGTTTGGATTTGGAACCACCACAAACTAAATTGATGCCATTTGTGGTAGAAGGTTATCATCTTCCTGACATGGATCTTGGGGCAAAGGAAATTCTTCCTAAGGGTGTGGAAATCCGCACGCCAGTTTGCGACAGTCTTGAGCATGTTTTGAACGTCCATACAACCTTGTTCACTGGCCTGAAAGCAGCGATGAATGAGCATGGTTATGATCTTGTATGTTTATCGCATCACCCGCTTCACTCAAAATTTTCTGGACCACAAAATAAACGTCGCCATGACTATTGGCAGTGGTCCATGGAGGTCATGACGACTTTTGGTCCTGATATCAATATCAGCCTTCCCGAAAATCTTGCAGCCATGGTTAGCGAAGAGGACCTTGAAGCTAAGATCAACTATTATGGTCCGGCCTTATCAGCACTTAGTGTGGCTTCTCCTTTTTGTGATGGTGCACCTTGGGAGCTGCGCGAAGGTTTTGGAAAAAGCTTCCGCATGCATAAGCGTAGCTACATTGCGCCTCCGATCGAATTCCATCCTACTGAAAAAAATCGCTATGAATTCAAAGTTTTTGATATGCCAAATTCTTTGGAAGAAATCGAAGCTCAATTCCTATCTTTCTTAGCTTTGGTTTTAGATGAAGGACTTCAAGGACGTGCCACCAAACAGACTCGCATCTATGATCTGGGTCAGGTTGCACGCCACGGTCTTCAAGCCGAAGATATGTCGGCTCGAGCGACTGAATTGCTAGAGCGTGCTCCAGCAGTTCTTAAAGAGTGGGGCTATGATGCCAAAGCTCTTGAAGTCTTCAAAAAACGCGTTATCACTGGAAAAACTCCAGCCGATGATATGTTGGAGATGTATAGAAACACAAATTCATTGAAAGACGTTCTTAAGTCTCGTAGTCAGTTTCGAGTTTAAGATGAACGCCACCCTGTTCGCGAAAGTTCAGACTGATTTATCCATGGTGCAATCGGGGGATTGGTTTCTTCCGATGACCATCAAAGAAGTCAATCAGCATGCCTTCATTACTGAGGCCTTAGCTAAGGGTGCCGTCGGTTTTACTTACGAAGAAACCGCCAAAGACTTTATCTCTGAAAATGATCTTAAAGCTCCACACTCTGCAGTTCCAAAATTGCGTGAATACTTATTCTCTTTGGCATGTGAATGGCGTCCTAGCATAACTGCGCAAGTTGCAGTGATTGCGGGAAGTGCTGGCAAGACCAGTGTGAAAGAGATGGTTGGTGCCATCTTAAGATCGTGGCATCAAGATCATTGCTTTGTCAGTCCAAATAACCAAAATACTAAAATTGCCTTAGCAACGCAGATCCTTCGCCTTCCTTTAGATTGTCAAAGCGCTGCCTTCGAAATGGGCGCGCGTCGCTTGAATGATTTCTGTACACCTTTAAGCTATCTGCAACCTTCTGTTGTGGCTCTACTAAATATCGGCACGGCCCACATTGGCGAATTCGGTTCCAAAGAAAATTTGTGGAAAGAAAAACTGTCTTGTCTTGATAGCGAGCATGCCAAAACTTTAGTTGTCCTGGGCGACAACGCTCCTATTTTGGATTACGCCACGAAAACTGGAAAAAATATTTTGAGTTTTGGATTCGGCAAAACAAATTCCATTCAGATCCAAACCGAGAATTTTGATCGAGTCATCTTACGCATTGAAAACCAAGATCTTGAATTACTCTGTCCTTTTCAAAGCTCCGCAAAGGGCCTTAATGTTGCGGCAGCCGTTGCTGTGGCATCAGCCATGGGCGCTCCCCTTGCCGCCATTCGTGAAGGCTTGGCAAACTTCGCAGGCGTACCTCGACGTTTTCAGATGTTTAAATGGAATCAGATCACGGCCATCGATGATGCCTTCAACGCCAGTCCGGAAAGTATGGCTGAGGGCTTACAGCAACTTCGCAAAATTTCACACGGCAAAAAAGTGCTTCTGGTTTTAGGCTCCATGCTTGAACTCGGCAAAAGCTCTGTAGAAGAACACAAGAAAATCGCGCATCTCATTGGCGATCTTTTTGATATTTCGTCTGACGAAACTTCGACTGTCTCGGTTGCCACCGTGGGATCTGAGGCTGAGATTATTAGATGTGAACTTGCACGCATGGGCATGGCATCCGAACGCATTCGTCATTTTCAATCCTCCGTAGAGACACAAAGTCTTGAGAAATGGCGCTTTGCCTTTGACTTGATCTATTTCAAAGGATCAAAGTCAATTCAACTTCATAAAATATTTGGTGCCTAAATGAACAGTGCTAATTCCCTGTATGCTCAAGACTTCGGCAATCTGCAAATTGCCATGGCCTTTGTTCTGATTATTATTGCCATGGCCATTTCTAAATTCCTTAAGCTAAGTTTAGAAAAAGATTTCTTAATTGCTTCCCTACGTACAACCATTCAACTGATTGGTGTTGGTTACATTCTGCGCTGGGTGCTTAAAAGCGAATCTCTCGCCGTGAATCTTTTTATTTTGGTTGTGATGACTTTAGTCGCCGCGCAAGCAGTGACTTCGCGATTGAAACAAAAGCACATGAAGTATTATGTTGCATCTTTGATTGCGCTTTTGGGAAGTGTTTGGCCGTTGGGTTTCATCGCCCTGGAAGTCTTTTTCAGAGCAGAAGCTGTCCATCAGTCGATCTTTTTTATTCCCTTCATGGGAGTATTGATGGGAAATGCGCTGTCGGCGATCTCTTTGGCCTTCGTAGGCCTTGAAAGAGTTCGCGCGGAAAACATCCTCGAGATTGAAACCTTCAAATCCCTGGGTGCTAGTTCTTTTGAGGCCTGCCAACGTCTTTACCGTGATCTTCTTAGAAACTCTCTGACACCGAACTTGAATGGCATGACCATCGTGGGCATCGTCAGTCTTCCCGGGGTCATGGCTGGGCAGTTAATCGGTGGCGTTGATCCTGTGACAGCGGCGCGCTTTCAAATCTTAGTGATGTTTTTAATTCTACTGACCTCCATGGTTGGAACTTTGATCGCCCTGGCCTTGAATCACTTCTATTTTATGCCGGCATGGCTGACGTCCAAAGCTGAACTTTGGGGCTTTGATATTCATAAAGGTGAAAAGGTCATTCTTAGTGGGCCTTCTGGAACGGGCAAAAGCCGACTGCTGAAATCCATGAACCTTCTAGATCTCGAATCTGTTCGCGCGAACATTCAATCGGTTTCTTCGATCAAACTGATGGAGAACACCTCATTAAGAACTCAGTACCTGCATCAAAAAGCTTATTTTACCCCAGGAACCGTAGAAGACAACTTGCGCTGGCCCCACCATTTTAAATCTCACAAATCGGATAGCTATCAACCTCAAGAAATTCAACATCTGCTTAAACAGCTGGGGTTATCCCAAGATATCCTCAGCAAAAGTGCAACCACTCTTTCCGGGGGCGAAGCACAATTAGTGCATCTAATTAGAAGCCTTCAGTTTAAACCTCAGGTTTTATTTTTGGACGAACCAAGCTCTTCACTAGATGCTCATAAGACAGAGCTATTAGAAAATTTCTTAAACCACTGGGTGCAGGAAGATTCACACAGATTGATTATGATCACTCACAATCAAGAACAATTAAGACGGTTTGCCACAAAAGTTTTATTCCTCAAAGACGGAGGACTTACTTATGCTTAAGTATTCCCTTGTGGGTCTTATCAGTTTTTTTTCGTTGAGTGGCCATACGCAAACGCAAGCCCTTTCTTTTTCTCAAACTCAGCCTTCGCAAGAAAAGTCCGTTCTGCGCAGTGAGCTGAAAAATAAAATATTTCAAGAAAATACCGAAATCACTGATGCCAAACTCAAGGCGGATTCAGGATCTCTTTCCCGTTACAGTTTGAAATTTAATGTTACCTATTCGGGCCCCACACTTACTGATCTTTCTGAAAAAGATCAGCCCAACCCCGATGGTTCCATCGGCAGCTTCCAGACAGCATTAGGTGGCAACATGGGGGCTCGCTATAGAATCAATTCTAAAAGTACTTTTGGTGTCTCTACGGGATTAAAAGCAATTCATCCGTTTCATGGAGCAGAGCGCATTGATCTAAGCAATCCTTCTTTGACCTATGATTACTCTGCCCGTGTCGCTAACGTGCAAATGAAAAACTCTCCAGGTTTTGTTCTGCGTACCGTTCCTGATTTCACCAAAGTGGGACAATACGGAATGCTTTTGGATAATCATTCTTTGGTCTATGATTTAGGATTCAGTGGTTTTTCTATCGGTACAGATATGGCCGTTGGAGTTTTTCTTTACAACCGCGAGTATCAAGTTAGTGACGGAAAATCGGCTCGCTATAGCTTCGAGTTCAATCCGAATCTGAAATATAACTTTTCAGATAAGCTCAGTCTAATCACTTCTTCGAATATTTCCCTGTGGAATCCCCGAGGTCGCAGTGATCAGTATGCATTGCTGAATAAAGCTGTGAATCAAAAACTGGGGTTAGGCTACGCCTACCAAAGGGATGTCTATCTCAATCCCTTTTTAACTTTTTATCCGCAGCACCTAGCCTGGTCTGGCATCACTTTAAACATGACTACTATTTTCTCGGTTTTCTAATTTCTTATCTTGAAAGCGATTATTGAAAAGACGTTTTAACACTTGCTCTGTGAGTGTCACTAGGCTGTTTGTCATACGATCTGTTTCTTCAAACAAAATAGCATATTGCTCGCTAGCGCCCACTTGAGTTTCTGAGAACTTAACATAGGCTCCACGTACATCCGGAAACTCATTGCGCAAGACTTCTCTGCCGCGCAGAGCTTCACAAAGAAGAACAAGGCTTTGCTCCACACTGCCTGCAAATGTATCGAAAGCTCGGCACTGCTCTTCGCTAAAATTCAATGATGAACCCGCTTCTACCGCCATCATTGAATGCGCAAAACGATTTGAAGCCACAGTGACTGCGCTGACAATCTTTAAATCTTCAAACGAAGTTCCACGCTCAACTGAAAAACGACCCGATGCTGCTTGAAAGTTGAAACGAGCCACTCTCGCCACTTGGCGAAGACGATCCATCTCAGCGTCTGATCTGACATCTCGTTTTCTTAGTGAAGCTGCCACCGCCTTAAAATATTCAAGATAAGATGCCAGCATACGCGCGACCACCTCACTGAGTTGCAGTCTCTCTGAGGTCGGCCATAACCAATACACAATCAGAGCGATCACTCCTCCCAAAAAAGTATTTAAACCACGGGACCAAATCACATCTTTCGGAGCGACACCGGTTAAAGCTATAAGCAGAACTACGAGAGCCGCCATGCTCATTGCAAAAACACCGTAATTCGTAGGGCCGAGCCAACGATTTATAAATGAGAAGAACACAATCAAGGCGATACTGACAGCCGGTGTATCTGGCAGGATATGGAATAGCAAGGTCGCCAAGACCAAACCAAGCAGGGTTCCTGCCATTCTAAGCAGACCCCTATTAAATGTTGATGCATAATCTGGCTTTAAAACGATGGCAATAGTCATGGGCACCCAGTAAGCACGACTTAAATGCAAACTGCGACTGACGATTTCTCCGATGGCGATACAGACTGAAAGACGAACAGCGTGACGAAATCCCGGAGATTGAAAAGTCATATTTGCACGAAGAGTTGCCAAGGTGCCTCGAAATCGCATCTTCAGAGGACGTGATGCCTCAAGACGTTCTGCTTTTTCAATCCCCACCTGTGTTGTCTTCAAAGACAAATCCACAGTCGCACGAAGTTGACCGCCCAGACCTTCCAGCTGATAAATAAGATCGTTCAAAACCGCCATCATAAAAGGCGTTTCATTTGCAGATCTTTGCCCCTTAATTTGATGTGAAAACTCGTCAATCTTAGTTAAGTACTGAGTCCCAACACCTAAAGGTTTGCCACTGACAATCACATCAGACACCGCACGCAGCAGCTGCGATGTCGTCCCAAGAATTGCACCAATGGTTTGCACACTGGCATGATGAGGGTTCTCACGCTGCAAACGTTTGCGAAGTCGAACTAAAGACAAGATGGTGATACGCAAACGCTCGCCCTGACTTAGCAATGAACGATAACGACGAGCTTCCGTGCGATCATCACCAGCCAAAGCCATCAATGCATTTTGTGTTTCAATGGTTTGCAAAGTTCCCAAAGGAGCATCTTTTGCTTGGCCAGAGGATACGGCAAGAAATGCCAAATCCTGGAACAAGCTGCTTAAGGCCCGACACTCGGGCTTATATCTTCGCAGTGGCCACAATCCGATACTGACTATGGACTGTAAGATACCACCGGCAAAAGCATAAAGACTTAATTGCAAAGCCGCTGAAGGCTCAAGGGCTTGTACGGAAAAAATTAAAAATGTGGCCAGACCAACCACACCTAAATCCGCCGCGACCGCATCGACTACGACCAACATGCCCGCAAGAAAGGCACTGATCGTTAAAAAGATAAACATCAAGGTTGGGTCATTGGCAGACAGAGCCGCAACAAAAACAGAAGCCGCCGAGAGAATAGACGACGCGATCATTCTTTTTGCTCGATCTAAATATGCATCTGAGCGATCAGAGAAACAAACATTCAGGGCGCCAATCGCAATGGACAAACCTATCTTTGGCGAGCCCAACCAAAATCCAATGGCCACGGATAAGGCCATTCCTAGGGCCGCCCGGAAACCCAACCAAGGCTCCATTTTATTCAATTCAAAATGTCCCAACCGAGCCCAATGGCTATCTGTCTTTCCCATGGCCAACAGATTACTCCTAAGAAGTTCCTGACGGTACTGATTTTGACACGCTTCATTCGAAATCAAATTATCTGGAGAATCCGCGAAAGAAATCATAAGTTAAGAGCAATTATCAAGGAGCTTTCGATATGGCATTTCGTTGGATTGGGAAATCACAAGATGGAAAAACTGTGACTTTACGTCGCCTTGAGGATTGTCAAATGCCGTTCCCAGCCTATGCGACTCAAGAATGGATCAAGAACAATGTGGATATCATTCGCATTGGCGCCGTCCTTGACGTTGAAACGACAGGCTTGAATCAAAATGAAGATGTAATCATTGAGGTCGGACTTCGCCAGTTTTTATTTAACAAAAATACCGGCGAAATTCTGAAGCTTGCAAAGTCTTACTCCGCATTCCAAGATCCAGGCAAAGAGATCCCCAAAGAAATTGTCGCGTTAACTGGAATCACCGATGAAATGGTTGCAGGTCAGAAGATTGATTGGGAACTTGTAAATTCACTAATTCAAGAAAGCGCCGTTGTCATTGCTCACAATGCTCGCTTTGATCGTCCATTCATTGACAAAAAATCAAAAACCTCGACTGAAAAAATATGGGCTTGTTCGTTGAAGCAAATTGACTGGAATGTGAAGGGATATTTCAGTTCAAAATTAGAGCTCTTGAATATCTATCATGGTTTCTTTACCGACTCACATCGCGCCTTAAACGACGCCGATGCTTTACTTTATCTTTTAAGTCTTACTGATGCTGAAACTAACAAACCTTATTTCTTCGAGCTTGCCAATAATGCAAAGAGATTGATGACTCAGGTTGTGGCCACAGCAGCGCCGTTTGATTCGAAGGACCATTTGAAATCACGCGGTTACAACTGGGACAGCGTGAATCGCTTCTGGGCAAAAACTATTTTCAAAGATGATGTGCCTTCTGAGATTTCTTGGTTGGAAGATGTTGTTTACTGCGGTGTTTTTGGGGGAATTACCCGAGATATCGCATTAACCGATGGATTTAAAAACTAAAACAGTTCTCTTTGACTGTTGATAAAAATTCCTCTTCCTATCTCAAAGCGGACAAGAAATAGAAATGATGGCAGGACCATACACAAGGCCGCTGCCATCAACGCCGACAGCGAACCAGCTTTTGGATCATTATTGGAATTTATTTTTCGTCCTATCGATTTGCCATAAACAACTTTAAGCCCTGCGAAATTCAAATCTGAAAAATAACTTTGCACATTTTAAAAGTCTCCTCGACGAGAACTGTCTAAGTTTTTTTCACCTCTAAAAATGGACCTTTCGACGTATTGTGGTTTCTTTGCGCTACACGATAGGATCATTCAAAGGCCACAACCCAAAGAGGAAGGTTATGACCAATCGCTTACTTTCGAAATTCGTTCTTGCTTTGCTTCTTTCACAAAGTATCGTTGCATGTAAGATGACGCCAGACTCAGGCTCTTCTTCTGGTTCCGGCAGCTCTGGCTCCAGCGATAATTCGAGCAGCGGTAATAATACAGAACAAGGCGGAGGAAGTGTACAGCCGACACCAACTCCTTCTCCGAGCCCTTCACCATCGCCATCACCTTCTCCAAATCCTACACCGAGTCCCACTCCGACTCCAAATCCAGGTGATTCTGGTGCAGTGGATACAAACTGCGGCACCGCTGTCGCAGGAGTTCTTGATCCGGGTACCATTTCAATTAATAGCGGAGCCTTGCTAACTAATAATATGCAAGTCAGCTTGAACTTGAATCGCGACTTCGTAAAACAAATGAAAATCAGCAATACTCCTGACTGCTCTTGTGGCACTTGGGAAACAGTCTCTGCTACAAAGACTTGGACTCTTGGAAAAGCCAACAGCGTAAATGCTGTCAGCGTTCAGTTCCGCGATTATGACGGAGGTCTAACACTTTGTGCTTCAGCAAGTATTAAACACGACAACTTGCCTCCGCAAATCACCTTGGTCGCAGCCGCTGGCAATACTTATATGACTGGCACTAACAATGTATTTAATTACTCTGTGACAGATGCTGGCTCTGGCGTGAAATCAGTTTCTTGCACCCTCGACGGAGTGGCGACAAGCTGCCCTGAAAATTCTGGAACCATCACGGCAGCGAATCTTGCCTCTGGCACACATAAAATTGTTGTATCTGCCTCTGACAACTTGGATCAGGCAGCTAGTGCGAATTTAAGCTTTACAGTCACAAGCCCTTACCGCGAGATCACACAAAATAAATCTGTGACTGCGGAAAACAAAGTCGACATTCTTGTGGTTGTAGACAACTCACCTTCCATGCAAGACGTACAAAAGAACATGGCCAAACGCGTGAGTTCTTTGATGGAACAGGTTAAAGATCTGGATTATCGAATCGCTGTCACGACGACGGATCCAACAAATAAAACATACGGCGATGGAGCCTTGGTGCCTTTGGCTGGATTCACAAAGCAATATGTGATTACTCCGGCGATGGGTTTGGCAAATGCGCAAACAGCTTTGAGCAATACGGTTCAGCGTCCTGAAATAGGCTCTGCAACTGAAGAAGGTATTTATGCAACTTACCGTGTGATTGAAAGAGCCATCGCTGGCGAAGCAAATCAGAAAGCTCTTTTCAGAGCGGATGCGGCGTTCTCTGTGATTCTAATCAGTGATGCTGACGAATCTGCTACTGGAACAAAAAATAAACCACAGAACCTAATCAATCTTGTGAAGAACAACTGGCCAAACAAAAAGTTCAACTTCAATTCGATCATCGTAAGACCTGGTGATTCTGCTTGCTTGAATGCTGGTCGTGAGAATTATGGACCGACCTATGATGCCTTGTCTCGTCTTTTAGGTTACGGCACCATCGGAGGATCCATTATTGGAACGGTCTGTGCGAGTGATTATGGCGCTCAACTTTCCGGCATTGGGCAAAGTGTGCAGCAGATGATTAAAACCATGGATTTAGATTGCGCACCGATTGGCAATGCCCAATCATCGGTCATCGTTCTTAAGGATGGTTCAAACTATACAGATAGTTACACTGTGCAGGGTTTGAAGATTGTCTTCCAAAACAATCTTCCTGCGGGAAATTATACTTTAAATTATAAATGTCAGTAATTTATTGAATCGTCATTGGACAGAGAGAATCTCGTACTCAAGAACTTGATTCCCTCTTTCAACCAAAGCAACCTGCCCGACTTTTAAGCCCAATAGAGCTTCCCCGAGGGGACTATTGGGCGTAATAGTTTGCAGACGCTGGCCTTCAAACTCAATATTTAGACCGCCACCTTTTGGCAAAATAAATAAAAAGAACACTTTATCATTGAGATCCACTTCAACTAGAGCTGTCGCGGAAATAACATCATCAGGGCCGAAAGTCTTAGGCTCGAGATGTTTGTATAAAACCAAAAGTTCTTCGGTGTCGACGATACGTTTTGATTGGGCCCCAGCTAGATAAGAAGCCTCAAGACCTCGAGTATCGTACTCGTTCTCTGGTTTGCTTTCTTCATGGGTTGCAGCTTCCGCAGTGACCCGTGCGGCTTCCTTAAGCACAGCTAAGTCATTCATAAGTTGCTGGCGAATGTGATTAATCAGCTTAAGCTTATCCACGCAAGTTCCCCTTAGAACATAAATCCCGCGCGAAACTCACTCACTTTTTCATTGTAATTCAAAAAGCGTTTCGGCGTCGCCCCCATAGTACTGTAAATAAAATGCCGGTACAACCTTAACTCCACCCAAATGGAAATCAAAACTGAGCTGATAGCGTGAATCTTCGGAACCCTTGCCGTTGGAGCGATCTCCCCAGAGACAAAAATCCACAAGTCGAAGCCAATCATAGCCCGTCTTCTTTTTTTGAGTTTAAAGATTCCGTTCAAGTATCCCAAAAAATTGCTATTCGCATTGTTCTGTGACAGCATGGGGATCTATGTCAGATTCAATTCTTGCTATCGATTTTGGGACTAGTAATTCACTTGTGGGCGCCTATCACAAAGGCGAAGCTTTGGCTGCACTGCCCTTAGACGCCAAGGCTGCGGATCCCACACTGATGCGCACCCTGCTTTACTTTCCCCACGCAGATCTTTGTTATTATGGCGCAGAAGCCATTGAGCAATATATCGATCAAGATATGGAAGGACGTCTTTTCCGCTCCTTTAAATCTCATTTACCAAATCAAAACTATTTAGGAACAGTTTTAGACAATCGTATTCTGACCTTGGAAAATCTTGTTGGGATTTTTTTGCTTGAGCTAAAAAAACGTGCGGAAAAATGTCTGGGCACATCTGTGGATCGGGCTGTTATTGGAAGACCTGCACGATACTCCATGGACCCCGTGGCTGACGGTTTTGCCCTACACCGAATGGAGAAAGCCGCACAATGGGCAGGCTTCAAAGAAGTTCAGTTTGTACCAGAACCCCTCGCTGCGGCCTTTGATTACCGCAGACAAATTGAAAAAGAAAAAATCGTTCTTATTGGTGACTTCGGTGGAGGAACCTCTGACTTCACATTGATTAAACTTCGCCCTGAAGGTTTTGATAAAAAAGACGTTCTGGCCATTGATGGTTGTCCTCTTGCAGGGGATGCCTTGGACAGCATCTTTATGAGCCATCGCTTGAATGAGCACTTTGGCGCGAAGTCACGCTATCGTCTTCCGATGAGCAGCAATGTTCTAACCATGCCTCCGGCGATCACGCAGAAACTAAATCATCCTGCCCATATTGTGCATTTAAAAGAACGCGATACTTACGAGTTCATTCGTGAAGTTCGTAAGTGCTCTTTGACTGGGAAAGACAAGGAGTCCATCGACAGACTCTTCATCTTACTGGAAGATCAACAAATCTTTCCGTTCTTTGAAAGCATCGAGAAAACGAAAAGAGCCCTGTCCGCTAACGAACAAGCCACTTTTCATTTTGATTATCCAGATATCGAAACTAAAGAGGACTTCACAAATACTCAATTCGTTCAATGGGCCCAAGAAACGCGCGCAAAAATATTTGAAGCCTTGGACCGCTGCTTAGATTCAGCAGGCATCACGCCCCAACAGGTTGATTTAGTTTGCCTCACCGGAGGGACTGCTAAAGTTCCCTTTATTCAAGATGAATTGCAGAAACGTTTTGGCAAAGAACGCCTGCAGACTCAGTCTCATTTTCACTCGGTACTTGGAGGACTGGTTGAGTCTGCCGCTTTCTGGGGACGTGGACAAAAAGTCGTCGACTAGGAAGCTCAGGGTCTGCCTACGTGCAGCCCCTGATCACATAGAGAATCAATCGGATCGACAGCGGAATGCCAATCAACCATTAAAAGATCCAACCCAATTTACCTGACTCCACGGGCCCTGTGGCTTTATACCTCGAGGATCGCTCATAAGAATCCCCCTTCTTTCAATATTTTAGCTCGTCTCAAATTTAGATGTTAGAAATAACGAGCTGTTAATTTTCATTAGACAGCTGTCTAGGTTTTTCAGTTCTATTCGATTCTAAGACAAACTCACCCTGGTCCCATCCTTGCTTTGACTCTAAATCACACAACGACAATCAAACAGGGGGCCCATGATGAAGACGCAAGTCATTCTAACAGGTATTTCTATTGTTCCAAAAATTTTCAAAAGAGAAAAAGATCTCGATGTGCAGCTTATCGAAAATGCATACAATATCCGCGATCTAGCGACCCAAAATAAAGAAGCAATGGTCGTCGTCGCTTACCTTCCGTTCTTGGAAATGCGCCACTATGACCTTTACACTCACTTTCAAAAAGCCCACCCCCACATGCAAACTATTTTTGTAGTGAATGAGCTCTCTGGAAATATGAAACTAAAACTCAAACACAACGAGGATTTTATTGTTCTATGGAAAACAGAAGAAAACAGTCTTCTAGAAAACATCAAAAGAGCCCTCGAAGGAAAGAAAATCAAACTTCGTCAAGATCGCAGGGAACCCCATGAGGTCAAAGGACTCCTAAGCCCTTCAGCTTTACCTACTGGCACAAGCAAAGGATTCAAACCCATGCTCCCAGGAGCGTTTGAAAATCTATCGCAGCACGGATCCTGCGTGAAAATATCGGCCAAATACTACGAACCGAAAGATTTTGTGAATCTCTCGTACCAAAATAAAGAAGGAGATTTTATTACGATCCAAGGTCAGGTCCGCTGGTCCAAATGGAATAAGGAAGATCAAACCCAAGAGTTGGGACTTCATTTCGTCTCATCAAACTAAAGAAACGCCTCACTTGAAAATACGCTTAACATGAGTGGGAAATCCTGCGCCGACAAAATATACAACAGCAGAAAAAATCGGCGCAGGATTTAATTTACAAGGTAGATCTAAAATTTAAAAAACAATTTTAGAAAAAGCGAAAAAGGCCAGCGTCGGCGCAAGGATTGGGCAAACCGGGCGGAGCCCGGCGACGATCGAGCCCGTATTGAAAAACAAAGTCACAGATCTATTTCTTTTGAAGAAACCGAACAATCTTAAGAATCAAGAATCGCGGAGTCAGTCGCAATGATTGCACCATGATTTTATTCATGAAGCCATGGATGGCCACCGCCTTTTTCTTTTCGAAAGAGCGATACCCATATTCCGCAACAGCTGGGGAACTTGGAATGTTGAGTAACTTGAAAAGAGCGGCCTTATCCATATTCGCAGTCGCTTGAAAGCCCGACCGCGTAGGACCTGGACAAAGAGTCGTTACATGAACTCCCGTCCCTTTAAGCTCTTCATTCAAAGCTTCAGAAAAACTTAAAACAAAAGACTTCGTGGCATAATAAACCGCCATATAGGGGCCCGGTTGAAATGCTGCTGTAGAAGCCACATTCAGAATCCCACCCTTCTTCATCTCGATCATTTTCGGCAAGAACATATGAGTCAACTTCACCAACGACTCAATATTCAGGTGCATCATTTGCTCTTGTTTCTTCCAATCAGAATCCGCAAAAGCCACATTGTCGCCAACACCAGCATTGTTGACTAAATTCTCGATAACAAGTTCGTTATTCTGACAAAAAGCCTCGAGACGGCGACACTCTTCAGGGTTGCTCAGATCCGCCTCCAGCACATGCACTTTTACGCCGTGAAACTTCGTTAGCTCTGCAGCCAAATCCTCAAGAATATTTTTGGAGCGCGCAGAAAGAACCAAATTGTGGCCATTCTTCGCGAAAATCTTTGCAAACTCGTAGCCAATACCGCTACTTGCGCCAGTGATGAGGGTGTAGTTAGACATGAAGCCTCCAAATATGAATACAGAGATAGAAAATCGTCTTTTTCAGCGAAAATCAAGCTGCGTTCACACTTGCTTCACCATAAAAAACATGCGTTCATTTAGGCCATGATAGACGCTCTTAGAAATAAATCAAATTGGGTTGTAGGTCTTTTACTTTTTGCGCTTCTGGCGACTTTTATCTACATCAATCTTCCTTTTATTTTACCTTTCACCCTTGCCGGGATTTTCGCCTTAGGCCTGAACGACTTCGTCAATCGCCAAGCCAAGAAAAGGAAGCTACCACGCTGGTTAGTTATCACCTTAGTGATGTTAAGTGGTCTGGCGATTTTTTGGGTTCCTATATTTTTGGCGACCTATCGAATAGTGAGTGTCGCAAAGATGCCCGAAAACTTAAACTCAGGGCATCTAGCTGACCAAGTGGCGAGCCTTAAGAACTTGGCCGTGAATATGGTACAAAAAATTTCAGACCTCACAGGTGTCGACCTCACCTCTCCAGTACGCGAAACCCTGGATAATCTCCTTCACAAAGTGGGCGCTTTTATTTTCGAAGCCTCCAGCCAATTTATCAGTTCAGCTCCAACGGTTGCTTTCAACTTTCTTCTTTTCTTGTTATTTTTGTTGGTCCTTTTAGGACAGGCTCCTGACTTTAAAAAATTCATTATTAAGTACAGTCCTTTGGAAGAACCACTGACCGAAAAATTTGTGCAAGTACTAAAGATCAGCTGCTCGACAACACTCTTTTCGACTTTTGTTATCGGCGTGATTCAGGCAACGATCATCGGCCTGGGAAGTTTGATCTTTAGCGAAGGTGACTTCTGGATCGTGACTCCTGTCACCTTTGTACTATCCTTTATTCCTGTGATCGGCGCCTCACCAGTGGGCTTTATCTTAGCGATATTGGCATTCATCGGTGGCCGAACAGGATCAGGAATCGGCATGACTGTATTCGCTCTCGTAAGTGGCTCCATTGACAACGTCTTGAAGCCCATCTTAGTGGGTGGCAAAGACTTAAAAGTGTCCCCCGTTGTTGGCTTTACCTGCGTCCTTGGCGCGATCATCATGTTGGGATTGCCGGGTTTACTGATTGGCCCCGTGGTGATGAGTGTGGTTGCTAGAATGACACCTTTACTTTTGCCGGAATTAAAAAGCCAAAAAGGAGTTTAGCGATGAAAAAGATTTTGTTTTTATTCTTAGGACTTATCTTGGCGTGCTCGCACTCCTATGCTGAAGAAATCCAAGAGGTCGAAGTTTCTCGCATCACTTATGTTGATGGCAGTGGATATTCTTCAGGCTTTTGTCGTTCGAATGATTATTTCTGTCCGAAAGATTTGCATGACCGATCTGAAAGTGACGGAAAATATCAGGCACAAACACGATGCTACCTGAATCATGGAACGCCTCTTCAGTACACAGCAACTTGCAACACCTACTGCAGTCCAGCGTACATCCCACCGAACAGCAACACTTATGTAACATGCAATTCCAATTGTCGAATGCAATGTGAAGTCAAAGACAACTAGTGCTTAAATAAAAAAAGGCAGGCTTAAATCCTGCCTTTTTTATGTTTTTAAATTGAACTTACAGCTTACGAATCACCGATTTAAAGAAGTCATTTCCCTTATCATCTAAAATGATAAATGCAGGGAAGTCTTTCACTTCAATTTTCCAAACCGATTCCATACCCAGCTCTGGGAAATCTAGAACTTCCACTTTCGTGATGCATTCCTTACCCAAGCGCGCTGCCGGCCCACCGATGGAACCAAGATAGAAACCACCGTACTGCTTGCAAGCTTCCGTCACCTGAGGAGAACGATTGCCCTTACCCAGCATGATCATAGATCCACCCAAAGCTTGGAATGTGCCGACATAAGGATCCATACGTTCACTCGTTGTCGGTCCAAAAGATCCTGAAGCATAACCTTTCGGAGTTTTCGCTGGCCCCGCATAGTAAACCGCATAATTTTTGAAGTACTCTGGAACACCTTCGCCGCGATCCACTTTTTCCTTCAACTTCGCATGGGCAATATCGCGGGCCACAATCATGGGACCATTCAACATCACACGGGTCGCTACTTTTTGTTCCGATAAGATCTTCAAGTTTTCTTGAATAGGCTTATTCAAATCAATAGAGATCGCTTCCGCCGAAGCGTCTTTCAAATGATTCGGCAGATATTGTTCAGGATGAAGTTCAAGTTGCTCTAGGAAAATACCATCACGGGTGATCTTACCTTTGATATTGCGATCGGCAGAACAGCTCACGCCAACACCAATAGGACAGCTTGCTCCGTGACGAGGCAAACGAATCACGCGCACGTCATGCACGAAGTATTTACCACCAAACTGAGCGCCAATGCCAGTCTCTTTAGCCCACTGTTCGACTTTCTTTTCCATTTCCAGATCGCGATATGCACGACCGGCTTCGCTGCCAGAAGTAGGCAAACCATCAAGATATCCTGCGGAAGCGTACTTCACGACTTTCAAAGTTTCCTCGGCAGAAGTTCCACCTACACAAAGAGCCAGATGGTAAGGTGGACAAGCCGCAGTTCCCAAAGAGTTCAAAGTTTCGCGAACGAACTTTTCAAAACCTTCGGGATTCAAAACAGCTTTAGTTTTTTGATGCAAATAAGATTTATTAGCACTGCCTCCGCCTTTAGCTAGAAACAAGAAATGATATTCATCACCTTGCTCTGAATAAAGGTCGATTTGTGCCGGCAAATTTGTGCCTGTATTTTTCTCTTCAAAGAAGGACACCGGGGCCATTTGCGAAAAACGCAAATTTCTTTTTAAGTAAGTATTGTAAATACCTTTAGACAGAAACTCTTTATCATCAGCACCGGTAAAGACGCGCTCGCCTTTTTTGCCGACAACAATCGCCGTGCCCGTGTCTTGGCACGAAGGAAATTCCATTTGCGCTGCGATGATCGCATTCTTAATAAGATCTAAAGCCACGAAACGATCATTTGGAGAAGCCTCTGGATCTTGAAGAATTTTCTCAAGCTTTTCCAAATGCGCTGGTCGCAACAAATGCGACACATTGCTAAGGGCTTCTTGAGCCAAAAGCTCGAGGGCCGCGGGCTCAACAATAAGCACTTCCTTATCGCCGATTTTCTCTACACGAACGTGGTCTGAAGAGATCTTTTTGTATTGAGTTGTATCTTTTTGCTTTTCATAGAGTGGAGAGTATTTGAATGACATAGCACAACATTAAAAGATGCACTTCTCGCGCGCAAGCCTCGGTGCGGCTTTTAAGGTGGGCTTTTAGGTGGGGCTTTGTGAGCCGTGATCACGGCATTTTGGGGACCGGGCGCTCTCTATTTGAGAGGTGGTCAAGGAGCTGAACCGAGGACCTAGTACGTTGGAGCCAACTGTGTGTCTCCTTCTGATACACAAGATATCGCCCTGGACCTATAAGCACAAACAGATAATAATTGTAGTTTCCATAAGTTTTACTTATGTATTCTTGTGTAATTTCTGCCACCCTTCTCAGATGTGAATAATAGGCGCTCTATGAATATTGTGATGCGCTGAATTTATAGCCATCTCTCCGCTTTCCCTCTGCGACCCTAACAAAATCCTAAAGGTTCTAAGGGACTTTGGCTGTTTCCCGCATTGCAAATTCTTTATTTATCCTTTACGTTCACCTCGAAATTTTTAATTTCTATACTTCGGCCAAAACCGAAGGCACCCCGGAGGCGCCCTGATGGCATTGTTACTTGTGAGCCTATGTCTCGCTGCAGTAATTTTCTTGTACTTCGCTAACAATCCTTTGAATCACTCACGCAAGTTTATGATTCGTCGATTTGTTAACTGGTTCCCCCTAGGCATGAGTTACGCCTTCTTATATATGGGCCGCTACAACCTCAACGTCGCCAAGAATGCCATGGGCGACATGATGACCAAGGAACAATTTGGTCTGATCTTCGCCGCCGGAACAATCACCTACGGTCTTTCTTTCCTTCTTAATGGTCCCATTGTCGACAAGATCGGTGGTAAAAAAGGGATCATCATCGCCACCCTTGGCGCAGCGATCATGAATCTTTGCATGGGCGGAGCGACTTACCTTTACCTCATGGGTCGTTTGAAAACGAACATGGTTGTGCTCTTCTCGATCCTTTTCGCTCTGAATATGTTCTTCCAAAGTTACGGCGCGGTTTCGATCATTAAGGTAAAAGCTTATTGGTTCCACGTTCGTGAGCGCGGAGTTTTCGGCGCCATCTTCGGAACATTGATTTCATTCGGTGTTTACTTCGCCTTCGACTGGGGACAAGCGATTGTTGAAGCTTCGAAACTTCACCCAACAGACACTTCTTGGTTCACTGGCACAATCCAACATCTTTTTGCGATCGACACGGGAACAACAAATGCCACTTGGTTGGTGTTCTTCATCCCCTCATTCATTTTGATTGTTTGGGCATTGATCGACATGGTTCTTTTGAAGGATTCTCCAGCAGAAGCAAACTTCGGAGAATTTGATACAGCAGACGCTTCTTCTAGCGATGATGAGAACGTACAAATCACGATGAAGCTTGTTCTTAAAAAAGTCTTCTCTAGCCCAATTATGTACACGATCGCCCTAGTGGATTTCACTTCAGGCGTTCTTCGTAACGGTATCATGCAGTGGTATTTAGTCTTTGCCCATGAGATGAAGGACAAAGACCCTGTTTACTATGCAGGAACTGAGTTCTTTACGAAAAACTGGGGTTTGCTCCTTTGCCTCACTGGCATTATGGGTGGCTTCTTGGCCGGTATGATCTCTGACCGTATTTTCCAATCTCGCCGTGGACCTCCAGCAGCTATCAACAACATGTTTATGATTATTTTGTTGTTGGTTATGTCATTCTTCCTTTTGAAAAATCCAACAATCGTGGGTTCCGTAGCAGTCCTTATGACTCTTGCGGTGATCGGCGTGCATTCTTTGATGTCGGGAACAGCAGCAGCTGACTTCGGCGGCAAGAAAATGACTGCGACAGCTTCAGGCATCGTGGATGGTTGCGTTTATTTAGGCAGCGGTATCCAGTCTTTGGCGATTGGTTATCTTTCAGTGAAAAACTGGCAGTACTGGCCTCTTTTCTTGATCCCATTTGCGATTGCAGGTCTTCTACTTTCTTTGAGAATGTGGAATGAACTTCCAGAAGCGACCAAGAAATACATCCTTAAAATGGAACAAGACGAAGCCAAAAAACAAGGCAACGCACAGACTTCTCCTATCGCAGATCCTGCGACTTAATTTTCACTTCAACGAAGCTCTTCGACCGCCTTTCACGCTGTCGAAGAGCGAAGTGTTACCCTGCATCCACCAGATAACTTTATAGCAACAAACTAGATCTGCACTTTTTGTTTCCTTACAAACAATTCGCGCCTGCTCTTGCTCAAATTCAAAGCTTCAGGCGGAATAATACTGCGGGAGGTCTTATGAGAATCATCTGGGCCATGGATGCTTTTGAAGACAATAAAGAATTAAACGAGAAGATGGCGGTAAGCCTCACTCATCTTTTCGAAAGAACTCACGCAGAAATTGAGCCTTTATATTTACTCCGCGAGAATGAAATTGTCCTTCCAACCTATGAAGTCCCGACCTGGGTCACGGACCATTCACGCACGGCAGAATCCCTTTTCAGAGAAGTCCTCGAAGACTATGACCTGCCCTTCTTGCAAGAGCCCCACGTCATTCCCCACGCTTCACAATCGCACTCAGGGGCCGCAGAGGTCTTATCTGATTATGCCTTACGAACCAAGGCTGATATGATCGTGGTGGGCAGCCATGGACGCCAGGGCTTTCAGCGCTTTATTCTTGGCAGTTTTGCGGAAAGTCTTTTACTGCAATCGGAAGTCCCGGTGTATGTCATTGGTTCCCAATGCACCCACACCAGCGGCGTAAAAAATATTCTTTTCCCGACTGAATTTGGTGACCACTCGAAAGAAAATTTTCGTCATGTCTTAGAACTGGCGAAAATGTTTGAGGCCGAGATCACTCTGTTTCATGCGATTGCCCGTCCCATTGAAAGCCTTTTTGATTTAGACACTCGTCCAAAAGTTTATAACTATAAAGGCAAGATGCTGACCCTTGAGCAGATCCTTGAACATCAAGTTGAACATCAGACCCAACGCGCGCACCGCTGGATGGATTGGGCTCAAAAAGAAGGCGTTCAAGCGAACATCCGTATCGACAGCAGCTTCCAAGCCATTGATAAATTAATTTTAGATACCATCGACCGAGATAATATTGATTTGATTGTCATGGAAGCACAAAGCGGCCCCATGAGCGCCGCTATTCTAGGCAGTTACACGCGCAACGTGGTTCGCTCTGCTCACTGTCCTGTCTATGTTTTAACCCGTCACTTCTATGATCGCCAAGAAGATCGCTTCGCTGACTCTCCAGCCCCCTAGGCTGTTTACTCTGCCTGAGCTCGAATGGAAACCGTCGCATCAGCCGTTCTTAACTGTGAAGGACGCATGGAGGCTGGAAGCTTTTTATAAGCATTATTCAAGTGAGTTTTCAAAGTCGCTTTAGAGATAAATAATTTCTCTGCGATTTCTGAATTAATCATGCCCTGAAGAACCATTTGCATAATGCGAATCTCACTCTTCGTTAGGCCTCTTTCTGCAAAATAAGCTTCTTGTTTCTGCTGTTGATCCTGTTGATTATCCAAAGGATAGAAGAAGGTTGAAATGCGCTCACCATCATTAATGATCGTGATGTCGACTTTCACGCCTTCAATCTCGGTGCATTTAAAAAGTCTCATACCTTGAGAGATGGCCGAACACTCCTGCATCTCTTCACAGAGCTTCTTGCACGCTTTCTCACACGCTTGCCCCATCTGCTGACCGCACATATGCAAAGAAAGATCATTTTGATAAAGAACCTTCTGTTCTAGGTCCTTGATACAAACGCCAACTTTTTTCAGGTCTTGAATACTCACATCGACCTCCCAAGGATATTGTAGGCAAAAGATTTCGAAGCTTCGATGATCCAGATCATAAAGTTATACTTTTTCGAATATTTTCAAATGTGAGTAGGTAGGTCTTTTTTCATCTTGCGCATCGCAATGGACGAATGAACTTCGGTTATTAAGTATCTTCTTAAAATCTGCTGCAGAAGCGGATTTTAAAAAGTTTCTCTGAAAAATCACACTGCAATCATGATCAATTACTCTTGTTTCTTATGAGTGCCACGCAGTTTTCTGCTTCATTTATCAGCAATCACTCACAAATAAACTGTTCCTTGATTTCAAACTTGCAATACAAGGCCTGAAATGCAAAATAGTATCGGAATAAGACTATAGTTCATGTGATCTGTTAAAATTTCTTTAAAATAGGCGCCAAGGGGAACTAGAGGTACTATATATCAATACTTTGGCATCCAGTATTGAAATGTAGTCCCCAGAGGTAGAATATGAACCTGAGCAAAGTTACCGAACCTCAAAAGGAGGACACTATGGGAGCAGCTCCTGCTACACACACAAATCCTGAAAAGAAATACATGTTAAAAATTCCGGTCCAGAAGAGATCGAAAGAAACCGTGGCAAGCATAGTTGAGTCTTGCGCACGTTTGCTGGTTCAAGAACCTTACCATGCAATCACCACTGACAAGATCGCCGAAATGGCCGGCGTGAGCATTGGCTCGCTCTATCAATTCTTCGCTAATAAAGAGGCCATTGTAGCGGCAGTCATTGATGATCTTTTGCAAAAAGACCTGGTCTATATCGAAGAACAGCTCAGCAAGCTGCAAACGACCGACCTGGATTCAAAAGTTCATGCCTTTATTGATATTGGATTCTCAAGATTCCAAGACAATCGCCCACTCAGAACAGCGCTTCAAGGGGTGCAAGGAATGCTAGACTACTGGGAAACTCGCCGTGTGTTCTTCGAACACTATCAAAAGGCAGTTCTAGCCCATATGCCTCAACTTCCACACCGTGATCGCGATATGGTGGCCTTGTTCATCGTGAGCTCTTTTAATAACATCCTGCAACTCAGTCTGATAGGACCACAAACTGCAGAAAGAGAAACCGCTGTTAAAAAAGAAGTCTACACGTTGATCAGCCGTTACTTGCAACCGTAAAAAACTTCTTGCCTCCTCCAACCCTCCTCGTATTCTTAAGGAAACAACAACTTTAAGCTGTGCAGGAGGGTTTTATTTTTTCCGTACTTGTTAAAAAAACTCCTGAGCAAATTCGCATCTTCCCTGAAATTTTAAAATGGCTCTTCATCGCCATCAACGTCGGCCTCTTAGCAGGAACTGCTTCTGCGGGATTCCTTACGGCCCTTGATTATACAACTCAGTTTCGCCTAACCCACCCTTGGCTTCTTTTCCTTCTTCCCGTCGCCGGAATGATGATTGTTTTTCTTTATTCAAAAGTTGGCAAAAATACCGAAGCTGGCAGCAATTTACTTATTGATGAAATTCACAACCCCAAAGCTGTTGTTCCACTCCGCATGGCTCCTTTGGTTTTATTTGGAACTTTAGTGACTCACTTATTTGGCGGCTCTGCTGGACGCGAAGGAACAGCCGTGCAAATGGGGGGAAGTCTTGCGGATCAACTGACAAAAATATTCAGGCTAGATTCTGAAGATCGCAAACTCTTATTGATGGCTGGAATCTCTGCAGGGTTTTCTTCTGTTTTTGGAACGCCCCTTGCCGGAGCCATCTTTGGGTTAGAGGTTTTAGCCATTGGCCGCTTAAGATATTCCGCTCTTCTTCCTTGCTTTATCGCTTCCATTGTCGCGAATCGGGCGTGCCTTGCTTGGGGCATTACTCACACTCACTATGCCATCACAACGATTCCGGAACTGACGCTTTTAAATATTCTTTGGGCTTTAATTGCGGGAATCTTTTTTGGTCTTTGTGCTTTCCTTTTTTCTTGGAGCAGTCATCGTGCTGTGAAGATTTGGAAGAACATTATCAACTCTCAGGAACTGCGCGCTTTCATGGGCGGTATCTTAGTTATTGCTCTGGCAAGCCTTCTTCAGACGGATCGTTATTTAGGATTAGGCATTCCTTCCATCGTTGAAGCCTTTCAACAAAACGTTCCCGCCTATGATTTTATTTTAAAATTATTATTTACCGTAATTACACTTAGCGCAGGCTTTAAGGGCGGAGAAGTCACGCCGCTGTTTTTTATTGGTGCAACCCTGGGCAATGCCCTTGCGTGGATCCTGCCGCTGCCATTTACTTTATTAGCAGGGATGGGCTTTGTGGCTGTTTTTGCCGGAGCCGCAAATACACCACTGACTTGCACAATCATGGCATTGGAGCTTTTTGGCACAACCCCGGGGATTTATGCAGCCCTTGCATGTGTTATGAGTTATTTATGCTCTGGTCATTCTGGAATTTATCACGCTCAAAGGATTGAGGTTCGAAAGTATGTTGAAAAAAATTAACACTCCTTTTACGGAAATGATGAACATTGATTTCCCCATCATCGCAGCCCCAATGTTTTTGGTGAGCAATGAAGACCTGGTTTCTCAAGCCAGTGAATCCGGCGGCATTGGCACCTTCCCCGCTTTAAACTATCGTCCTTTAGAAAAATACGCAGAGGCTTTAAAGAAAATCAAAAGCCAAACCAAAAAACCTATCGGCGTAAACATCATCGTCAACAAAAGCAATACGCGACAAAATGATGATCTGAAAATCGCCTTAGATCATGGCGTGGATCTTTTCATCACCTCACTGGGAAGTCCCAAAGATGTTATTCGCGAAGCTCACAAAAATGGTGCGAAGGTATTCTGTGACGTGACTAATCTTGATCATGCATTAAAAGTTCAAGATTTGGGCGCTGACGGAGTTATTGCTGTGGGCGCTGGAGCTGGTGGACATGCAGGTCCTATCTCTCCTTTGGTTTTAATTCCTTGGCTTAAAACACGCATGCAAATTCCGATCATTGCTGCGGGGGGCATCTCCCACGGATCCATGATCGCCGCGTGTTTGGCCCTAGGAGCCTCCGGCGTCAGTATCGGCACACGTTTTATCGCCAGCAAAGAAGCGCAGGTTGATGAGGCTTACAAAAATGCGATCATCACTTCGACTCCGGAAGACATTGTCATGACTACACGGGTTTCAGGAACTCCAGCAGCTGTCATCAATACTCCGTATGTGCAAAAACTTGGAACTGATTTACCTTGGGCGTTCAAAATTTTAAAAGATCATAAGCTGACCAAAAAGTATATGGTTCCACTTATTCATTTGATGGGGATGAAATCTTTGGAGGAAGCAGCGATGAAGCCCACTTGGAAAACAGTGTGGACTGCGGGACAGTCAGTGGGTCTTGTTGAGGAAGTTCTGACTGTCCATGAAATTTATCAAAAGCTTATTTCAGAATACGAAGAAAGCGTGAAACAACTTTCGAGTCTAGGCCTTAAGTGAGCGATTTCTAACTGACAACGTGAGCTCGTAAGTCATTACGGGCTCTGTGGGGCTTTTTGATGGAACAACCGCATAGCCCTTCATTTTTCTTTCCACACGGTCTGGATTTGTTTTCGCCTCATTAATGACCGCCAAAACATGCTCGATCTCTTCGCAGATAAAGTGCACGTCACCATCGGCACGTTTTAGAAAACTTGCCTGGAAATCTTTAAAAACAAAATCAATCTTCTGCTTACTTTCAGCAATGGCCGCCACTGCGGGAGCCACCAATGAAAGCTCTGCACCGATTCCCAATGCCCCGAAATACATCGAGTTCAAATGATTCTTTGTTCGAAAATTCAGAGGAATTTTTAAAACGAATTTTTTATCGGTCATTTCTATAACTCGTGGAGAGCAGAAAAGAACCAAAGGAATTTTTACGAGACCATACAAATTAATAAACGCGGTGAATTTGAGATTTTTCATGTTCATATGAATATCTTAGGACTCGAGACCAGAGAAGGACTAGCACTTTTCACTGAGCCCAGCCCATTTTGACTATTTTCACTGAGGGGTGTTTAATATCTTTGTAGACAGGTTGCCCGTGAAAATCCCTCGAGATAGATCTCAGACTCCAATTCCCTCTTTCACGGACGCCTGCCTTTCCTAGCAGACGTCTAAAACGTCAGGAATGATCTCCATGAATTGGAGCCTATTGAAAGTCCCCTTCTTCGAAGCTCTTCAAAAAGGAAAGACGCCACTCGATGACAGGGGCTTTCCTTTTTAGGACTCATGCTTTTTACAAATCAATTCCAAGAGAAAAACTAATAACCAGAGCCGTAAATACCAAAAAAGCCATGGTGGCCAAGATGAAATCTTTTTGCTTGATAAAAAGAACTCCGGTCAGAAAAACTCGCACCACTGGAAGACAGACCAATAAAATCAAACCAACCATGGAAATAACCATCGGTCGATCATTGGTCAGCAAGGCCCAATGAATGGTCTCAAGCAAAGACTTGGGTTCATAGACAGTAAAGCTTTGCAGCAGACTGCCGTTGTTGTTCCAAAGCCATAGCCATCCGATTAGAAGGAAAACACCGGCAATAAGCACGCCCGCGCGAAGCAATTGGCTAATAATCAATTCTAACTTATGAAGAGGGTCGTGAGTTGGATCAGTTCTCATGATTGAAACCCCTTCATGATCATTTGAATTGAAACGATGGTTAAAACTACAACGAAGATCTGACGAATGCGCACCGCAGGCATTTTCATCATGACCTTCGCACCAATGAACGAACCAATGATAATACCGACGGCAACAGGAGCTGCGATTTCAGGACGAATATCACCTTTTAAAAGATAAGCACCGGCACTGGCAGAAGCCGTGACACCGATCATAAAGTTTGACGTCGCCGAAGAAACTTTAATCGGCAATTTCATCGCGCCATCCATCGCTAGAACCTTGAAGATACCGCTTCCAATTCCCAACAAGGCAGACAAGATTCCCGCACCAAACATTGCAAACAAACCAATAGGAACATTTTCAACCTTGTAGTCTTTCCAACCGCCGTGTCCATCTGGGAAAACTCCATCAAGTTTCATTTTATCAGCCCATGGATGATTTTTGGCTGACATGTGCTCTTCACGTTTTCGCAACATCATGAAGGCAGAAAACAAAAGCAGGAAACCGAAAAGAAGAAACAGAAATTGTGCTTTGATATAAGACGCGACCAAGAAGCCGACAATGGCCCCGGATACAGTTCCGATTTCAAGAAAAACCGCGAGTCTTAAGTTGGTCAGAGAATCTTTTAGATAACTGGCTGCTGCACCAGAAGAGGTCGCCACAATGGAAATCAAACTTGCCGCGATGGCATAACGAATATTCACGTGAAAAAACAGAGTTAAAACAGGGACGACTATAATTCCGCCGCCCAATCCAAGAAGGGAGCCCAAAAATCCAGCTCCCACCGACGTCACCAACAACAGCAACTCATACATGCGATACCTTCCTTTACTTAGGAGGGCATTCGTACAAACGAATTAAGCGTGCTCCGAAGTAAGTGTCTTTTTTTGTAAACTTCCAAGGCGGATATGGCAAGAAGACTACGTCTGCGCACTGTCCCTTTTGTACCACAGCCCACTGACGATCTTCAGAAGACGCCGTAAATATTTCGCCTGTCTTAAGATCTTTAATTCCAATTGCGAAAGAAAAAACCTTCTCATTGATGTCGCTGTTTGCACGGGAGATCAGCGCAACAGGAAGCTCCACGCGCTCAACGGCGGTGATTTGTCCGTTGATCGATTTTGAGAAGATAACACTGTAGTATTCAACCAAGCCCCAAGCGATAACGCCAAGAACCACGAAAACCATGAGGATTTTTATAAATTTCTTAATTGCTGTCATAAAGGGATTATGGTTGAGGCGATGAAGAGTCGTCAACTAAAAGGACCCTCCCTAATTTTCGAAAACGAAGAGGAGTTTTTCGGACTCCTCGTGTCATCTTGCAACTAGGTAAGACTAAGAATTAGTAATCAATTTTTTTGCGACTGCTTTTAATTTCCGAGGCTTGTTTTTTAGAATCCAATCTTTTGCGCACAGAACTGCGCGTGGGCTTGGTTGCCACTCTTCTTTTGGGAACAAAAAGAGCTTTTTTTAAAAGCGCCTGTAGTTTGCGAATGCAGTTTGATCTGTTTTGATCCTGATCGCGCTCTTCCTCGCTGCGAATAAGAATATCACCTTCGACTGTCAGTTGCGCTGACAACTTGTGCATCAGACGCTGCTTTACTTCTTCAGAGAACGCCTGGGTGTTTGGTAAATTCCAACGCAAGATGGCCGCAGAATTTGTCTTATTCACATTCTGTCCGCCTGGCCCCCGTGATCTTGCGTAGGAAAAGTTCAACTCATGAAAGGGAATCGTAATATCCATCAGCCCTCTTTTGCAGCAGTAAAGTCTGCAACTCCTTCGCCAATTTTTTCATTGTTCAAAAAGACCTCGTAAGTCACTGGAGACGTCGGCGCAACCATCGCGGTGACTCCACAGTATTTTGTCATGGACAAGTTGACGGCCTTCATAACCTGCTCGTTTTTCGCATCAGTACTGGCAATATGGTACTGAACTTTGACTTCTTTAAAGATCGACGGATAACCTTCGGTTGTTTCCGTGTGGGCGCTGATATCACAGACCTGAAGATCCAATCTCATTTTTTGAAGAATGGAAACCACATCCATACCCGAGCATGCACAAATGCTGCTTAAGAGCACTTCTTTCGGAGAAGGACCTAAGTCTTTACCGCCGAACTCCTCTTTAGAATCCATGGTGAATTTATGATCTCTAAAGTGAGCCTCGAAGGTCATACCTCCGCCCCAATTCGTCTGACAACTCATGTGGCTCGTCTTTTGGGCCATAATTCCTCCTAGTGCGTTAGCTGAAACCAAGAATACCTCTGATAACGCCGGAAGTAAACAGTGGGAAAATTTGCGTTGCCGCCCAAGCACGGGTAAACTTTAAAGGTTAGGAGTATTTATGTTAGTAGTGATTGCTATAGCCCTTGTTGGAATTATCGCCGGTGGCGGATTGGGCGTGGCCTTACACAAGTTGCAAAATGCGCGCACTCTTCGCCTTGCTCGTGAAGAAGCTCAAGAAATTGTTGGAGAAGCCAAAGAGGCTATCGAGCTTAAATTACTTGAAGAGAAAGAGCGCATTCAAGAAATTGAAATGGAAATGTGGACCAAGGTTGAACCAGACATGCTGAAAACCGAAGGCCGCATTGAAGACTTGCAAGAGGTTGCCAACGAAAATAAAGCCAAAGCGGATCAGCTCGTTCAAGAAGAAAAAAAGAAACTTCAAGAGCGCGAAGCTGACGTGAAAGTTCAAGAACAAGCTTTGAAAGGCCAAGAGGCCGAACTCAATAAAGTCAAAGATGCACAAAAATCTTTGAACAATGACTTTGTTGGAAAGCTGACGGCGAAATTGAATACTTCCGCAGAGGACTTCAAATCTGAATTAAAAGCCATGATGGAAGATGAGGCTCAGCGCCGCGCTACCCGTCTTGCGCAAGAGCACGAAGAAGACGCGAAAGAACATGCGGAAACTCGCGCTAAAAAAATCTTAGGCTTGATCATTGATCGCTTTGCTCGTCCTTACTGCGCTGAACGCGGTATTGGTGCGGTGAATTTCCCTGACAGTCATGCTCGCAAACTTTTCTGCGATCCTGCTGGCAACAACATCAAAGCAGTTCAAGAATCTTGTGGTTGCGATATCATCGTCGAAGAAGGACTTGATATGGTCGGCGTTGCCGGCTTCGATCCGGTTCGTCGTGAACTGACTCGCAGAACTTTGGAACGCATCTTCAAAGAGAAGAAAAGCATCACTCCAGATTTCATTAAAAAGATCGCAGAGAATCAAAGGAAAGAACTTACAAAGAACATCAAACATGATGGTGACTCTTTGGCTAAAGAACTGAAGCTTGAAGGTTTGAATGCCGAAGTTCGTCAGATGATGGGTTCTTTACGCTATCGTTATTCTTTCACACAAAATCAATATTTCCATTGCGGCGAAGTGGGCTGGCTGGCTGGCCTTCTGGCTTCTGAAGTTGGTATTGATATCAAGAAAGCTCGCCGCGTGGGCATGCTCCATGACATTGGTAAATCAATGGACCACGTTATGGAAGGCGGCCATGCTGTGATTGGCGCTGACTTTATCGCGGCTCGCGGAGAAACTCCCGACGTTGTTCACGCTGTTAAGGCCCATCACTTTGATGAGCAGCCCTCAACAGATCATGCGTTCATCGTTATTGCTGCGGATGCTATTTCGGGCGCTCGCCCCGGAGCACGTCGCTCGACGATTGAGTCTTACAATCAAAAAGTTTCAGAACTTCAAGATATCGCTCGCAGCTTCCAAGGCGTGACGGATTGTTTCGTTTTGAGTGGTGGACGCGAATGCCGCGTGCTTGTGAATGGCAAGAAGATTGATGACACTCATGCTCTGGATCTTTCTAAAAAAATTGCGGCGCGCATCGAAGAAGAGTGCAACTACCCAGGACAAATTAAAGTCGTTGTAGTGCGCGAGACAATTGTTACTGAGCAAACTCGTAAAGAACTCGCATAAGATGCGAGTTCTTTCTGTGTTTCCACAGACCTTTTATTAAAATCCCCTCATACAAGCTCTTTTAGAAGATTCTCACATCTACATCGGTTCAAATTAATAGTGAATTGATAGAGGAGAATCCGATATGGTACTTGAAACTTCGTCTCAGACATCTCTCGAAAAGCAACACACGCCTCGCGTTCTAGTGATCGACGATAGCTTGGACTCAGTAAAGCTCATGTCGCACATTCTGGATCACTACAAATGCGACGTGACGATGGCTTTCGACGGTCAAGACGCCATTCCTTTGCTTGTGAACAAGCAATACGACTTAGTTGTTTTAGATTGGCAAATGCCACAAATGGGTGGTCGTGATACTTTGCTATTGATGGACCGTCTTTTGACGGAACGCAAAGTTCACAAACTTCGCAAACCCATCCCCGTTGTTATATATACAGGTCACAGTGAAGAAGAACTTGATCTTCCCCTTGTGCGCAATTTCTCATACCTTGGCTTCATCAACAAACGCCAAGCCTTCAGCTCAATGATGCGCTCCTTCAACTTTATTTTGCGTTCAATCTAGGCAACTAGGAACGCTTCGATTGCGGGGTCTTTGGCCAAACCAAAGGCCCCCAACTCCAAAAGGGTGCCTGCTTCTTTTTTGCGTCTACAGCGCGTTAATCTAATTCTTGAACTTCTTTTGCGAAAAGCTGTCTTTTAAATTTATTAGGCATTTCAGATTCTTGCGAAAACTAGTTAACGGAAGTTAATCATCTTGAGCTTGTGAAAATAAAGTCCTCTTTAGATTCTTTGAATTTTCCAATGCGGGTTGATACTGTAACATCAATGGATCCCGACCCTTACCCGAGTTGCTTAACTCGCCTCTTTATTAATTTCCTTATTCAAAATTTCCTAAAGGAGCTCACGTGACCGAGCTACTGATCATCGTGCTTTGCCTTTTTATCAACATGCTTTTGTCTGGTGCGGAGATGGCCTTTGTTACTGTACGAAAAATGCAGCTCAAAACTGTTTCGAGCAAAGACAAGCGGGCTAAAATTCTTCTGCTCTTAAAAGAAAATCCTGAACGAACTCTCAGTGTCATACAAATCGGCATCACGCTGGTTGGCGCCATTGCGGCTGCGGTTGGCGGCGCAGGGGCTGAGGAAGCATTGACACCTACTTTGATTAGCAAGTTTGGACTTAAAGAACAAACCGCAGAAGCCCTCTCCATTGCCTTGGTGGTTCTTCCTATTTCTTACCTCAGCGTTGTTGTTGGCGAGCTTGTTCCGAAAACATTGGCATTGAGAAACTCTTTGAAAATTTCATTGTTATCCGCACGTGCACTTTATCTTGGCGAAAAATTATTATCTCCGGCTGTTTGGGCTTTAGAAAAATCGACGCATTTGATTTTAAAATTATTCAGCCTTACCGATACCACCGAACAAAAAGCAGAGAATGATTTGGAAATCGAAGATCTCCCCCATCAAACAAAGCAATATCTGATCAACTTGGTCAGTGCCGATAAAATGCTCGCTCGAGATGTTATGTTACCCTGGAGCGAAGTGGTCTTCGTTCGCAAAGACGACATGATCGAAGACGTTGAAACTATCATCATCAACTCTGGGCACACGCGCATTCCCGTTCTTGAAGACGGCAATGTCGTGGGTTTGATCAACAGCAAAGAGTTTTTTGTCGCGCGCAATTACAAAGACAACGAGTGGCAATCTCTTATTCGTCCCTGTTTGAAGTTCAAATCTTTTGAGCCTTTGTTTCGTATTCTTCTAAAAATGCAAGAAGAGAAATCACATCTTGCAGTGATCTATGATCGCGCCCAAGCTGCGGGACTTGTGACTATGGAGGACATCTTTGAGGAGATCATCGGAGATGTCTTCGATGAAGATGATGATGGCTACGTGAAGAAGTTGCTTGCGAGTAAGTCTCGACGACGTCCCTAGATACCCCATCCGGATATCGCACACCCCTACCGTTCATAGAAAATCTACCAAGGTCTCAAATGTTTCCTTCTCGTCGTGACCTGACGGAAACTCATTGTAGAAGCAAAAAGAAAAAGGATTCGCTCTCGTTTGACGCGATGTAGACCCAAAAAAGAAGCAGGCACCTTTTCCGAAAAGATGACAGGCACCAATAAAAAACCCCGGTTTTGGCCGGGGTTTTTTTGAACTATTTGATTACTTTGTTTGCGTGGTATTGTTCTTCGTTGAAGTCGTCTACTAGGATGGCGTCGTAGCGGACGGCGTCGGCTTCCTGAAGAAGTTTGAATTCGTCTTCAGTGATGACGTTTTTGCTGCGGGCTTCGTCGAAGAGCATGTTGGTTTTCTTTTTTGGAAGAGTGCCAGCATGAATTGCTTTTCTGATTTTCTTTTCTGCAGCTTCTGCTTTCAATGAAACAGAGAATGCATAATCCAAACGACCTACTGCTTGCGTGCGATCTGTTGGCAAGAAGATACCATCAGTCAAACGATTGCGTTGTTCGCCGTCTTTCATCATTGCTGATGCGATTGCGTGACTCCAACCATCTGAAGCTTGTGAACCGATAGAGTTGATACGAGACCAAGCACCGATCCAGCCTTTGAAGAACCAACGAAGACCCGGGATCTTCAAGTTGTCAAACAAGCCATCGAAACCTTTTTGGATTTCAGCCATACACATTTTCAAATTGTAGTGCACGAATGGAAGATCTTCTTCCTTACGGCCTTCCGCTTCGAAACGGCGAAGGATTGCAGTGGCAATGTACATATGAGCCAAGATATCAGCAAAACGTCCTGTGATTTTCTCTTTCATTTTCAAAGAGCCACCAAGAACGCCCATCGCTACGTCAGACAACAATGCGAAAGTCGCAGAAGTCCAAGACATACGACGGAAGTACACTTTCATTTGTGGATGACAGTCCGGAGTCGCCGCCAAGTAACCACGAGTGCATGACAACAAGATCGCGCGGCACGTGTTACGAACGATGTGACCGATGTGGCCCATGAACGCTCTGTCGAAACCTTTCAAATCATTGGCTTCATAAGCTTTCACTTCTGAGTAAGCAAATGGATGCGCACGAAGAGCGCCTTGACCGAAGATGATCAAAGTACGAGTCATGATGTTCGCACCTTCAACCGTGATACCGATCGGAGTCGCGATATAAATTTCCGCTAGCACGTTACGGGGCCCCAAAGAGATACCCGCGCCGCCCATGATATCCATGGCATCAACGATCACTTTACGCCCCATCTCAGTGGAGTAATATTTTTGCATCGCTGTGATAACGCCTGGCTTGATACCTTTATCAAGTGCACCCAAGCAATATCTTCTCATCGCTTCCAACGCATAAGTCGAAGCACCGATACGAGCTAGAGGCTCTTCAACACCTTCAAACTTACCAATTGAAACACCGAATTGACGACGAACTACTGAATGAGCAGAAGTTACGCGCATCGCAAGTTTAGTTCCGCCCGTTGCTTGTGCTGGCAATGAAATACCGCGACCTGCAGCAAGACATTCCATCAACATCATCCAACCCTTACCAGCGTTAGCGATACCACCAACGATAGCGTCTTCGGCAATAACAACAACGTCTTTACCTTGAGTCGGACAGTTATAGAATGGAGTATTCAAAGGATCATGACGACGACCCAATACAACTCCCGGAGTATTTGAAGGGATCAAACCGCAAGTGATACCAAGGTCTTCACCTTTACCCAAAAGATTTTCTGGGTCACGCAAGCGGAACGCCAAACCGATAACAGAAGAGATCGCTGCAAGAGTGATCCAACGTTTATTCCAGTTCAATTTGATTTTGATTTTTCCATCTGTGTCTTTGAACAATACACCGGAAGAAGTGATTGCACCGGCATCAGAACCTGCATTTGGCTCTGTCAAACCGAAGCATGGAATTTCCAAGCCATCAGCCAAGCGAGGCAACCAATGTTTTTTCTGTGCATCAGTACCATAATGAGCTAGCAACTCTGCAGGGCCCAATGAATTTGGAACCATCACTTGAATTGCTACAGCCAATGAACGAGAAGAGATTTTCATGATCACTTCAGAGTGGCAAAGTGCAGAGAAACCAAGACCGCCGTACTCTTTAGGAACGATCATACCCAAGAATTTTTCTTTCTTGATGTAATCCCAAATCGCAGGAGGAATTTCTTTAGTTTTATAGATTTCCCAGTGATCAATCATCTTACAAAGATTTTCAACCGGGCCCGCCATGAACGCTTTTTCTTCAGCCGTCAAATCCGGGTAAGACTCTTTCATCAAGCTTGTGAAGTTTGGTTTACCAGAGAAAAGATCTTTCTCTACCCAAACCACACCCGCGTCCAAAGCCGCTTTCTCGGTGTCAGAAATTTTCGGAAGAAATTCAAATTTTTTGAAGATCCCGAAAACTCCAGATGTCACGAGCGCCGTGCGAATCGGAGGGATATTAAAGATAACCGCAAGAACCGCAAACACGATCCACAACCACATTGGAGCCCCGAAGCCCGCCATGATCGCAGCAAGTGCAATTGTCCACACGATTAAAGGACTTCCGAAGAAGCCGACAAACAACAAGAGCACAACGGAGCCTAGAACCCAAGCCCACGTACAACTCTCTAAGAAATACCCGTATAACGAGCTGATAGAGTCCACGATGTTTCTCCTTTTATTGATAGCACAATAATTAGACCTTTTAATATGAGGATGCGCAAGCGACCTTTTTCAAGAAGCCTAGGAAATACGGGAGCTTAAGGACCCGGGAGAAATTCGAATTATGTGAGGAGAACTTAGATCAAATTCAATACTTTTGTTCAGGAAAACCCGTGAGAAAGAGCAAGTCTAATCCGAACGCCAGGGATTCCGGCAAACTCTCGGCAAATTTTAGACACAAAAAAAGCCCTCCGAAGAGGGCTTTTTGGTAACCAAGGTTACTTCATTTTGACAACCAAAGTTGTCGCAAAGAAATTACTTAGTTTCGCCAGCTGGAGCTGCTGGAGTAGCTGCAGGAGCTGCTTCAGTTGGAGCTGGAGCTGCTGTACCTTCAGCAGGAGTCATTGCTGGAGTTGCTTCAGCAGTTGCTGCTGCAGCTGGAGTAGCTTCAGTAGCTGCTGGAGTAGTTTCAGCAGGTTGATTTTTAGAGCAAGTGAAACCAGTTGTGAAAGAAAGTGCTAGCAAAGCTGCGATTACGATAGCTTTCATTGTTGTTGTCCCTTCGGTATATTAATTTGCACATCCGGATTGATTCCGAACACACAGTTTTTGTTTTTAAACTCGACTAATGGCTAAGTTACACAAGTTTTTGCAATCTTAGCAAATAATTTTTAAAAAATTATTTCTGGCAATGACTACACCAGAAGGTGTTCCGACCACCCATCACCTTCGCACGAAGGTGTGTCCCACAGGATACACAAGGTTCCCCAACACGATCATAGACTTTAAAAGTCGTCTGAAAATAACCACTCTCTCCAGAAGCTTGGGCGAAATCGCTGATGGAAGAACCACCCTTCTTGATCGACTCTTTGAGAATTCTTCGAATCTCTTTAACCAGAACTTCTGCTCTCTCACGAGAGAGTTTCGAAGCTGCGAGGGAAGGTTTAATTCCGGCCGCAAACAAAGCTTCACTCGCATAGATATTACCAACACCGACCACCACTTTTTGATCCATGATCGCTACTTTCAAGGCCACACTTTTGCCACGCAAACTTTCCCATAAAGATTCGCCAGTGAACTTGGCTCCCAAAGGTTCCGGCCCCAACTCATTCAGTTTTGGATGCGACGCAGGATCGCTCACAAAATCAAAACAACCAAAGCGTCGCGGATCCCGGTATGCGAGTCTTAAATTACCCGAAAAATGAAGATAGATATGATCATGCAGACGTTCATCTCCGGGAGGAGCCACTCGCCAAGTTCCGGTCATCCCTAAGTGCGAAAGCATCGCTCCCTTGGAGGTCCATATCAGAAGATATTTCGCCCGGCGCTCAACTGAAAGAATCTTCTCACCGACCAAAGTGCTTAGTTTTTTAGCAGGAATCGGCCCGCGCAGATCTGGCCGCTTTAACTCAACTTTTTCAAGTTTGGGATGATGCTCCAAAATCTTTTCAAGCCCTTGTCTGACAACTTCGACCTCTGGCAATTCAGGCATGGATTCTCCGTCTCTATGAGTTCACCTGCTCACCCTCACCTTATAACATCGTCTGTAATCGATTCGCTACTATTTTGCCAATCATGAAGCCGCCTTGCATAGGTGAAGATCAGCATCAGGACCTTTCCACAAATCAGTCCCTGGTTTGTATTTCATTTCATCTCTTTGCAACTTCAGTTGCTGCATGCAACAGTTTTTAAATATCACTCATTTTGAAATCCGAAAAGGAATCCCGCCATGGCAAAACTTGGAGTTTTTAATCTGATCACTCTAGATGGTTTTTATAAAGGACGAAATGAAGATATCAGCTGGCATAATTTCGGCGAAGACGAACAGAAGATGTCTGATGAGCTTTCAAATCAAGGCAACACTCTGCTCTTCGGTCGAGTGACCTACGAAATGATGGTGAGTTATTGGACTTCTCAAGATGCCTTGAAGAACGATCCCATCACAGCTAAAGGAATGAATCAGGCCGCAAAAATTGTTTTTTCAAAAACCATGACAGAAGCTCGGTGGCAAAATACACGATTGGTGAAGTCCGATATTGTAGCGGAAGTTAACAAGCTTAAGAATCAACCGGGTCCCAATATGACAATTCTTGGAAGCGGTCAGATCGTTGCGCAATTTGCCGATGCTGGAATCATTGACGAGTATTCGTTTTTACTAAATCCGATTGCCCTCGGCGAAGGGAGTTCCTTATTTAAAGGTCTGACAAAAAATCTTAAGCTGAATCTAAAGTCCACTCGCACAATGAAAAGTGGCAATGTCTTGCTCACCTATGAGAAATAGCGTTGCTAAAGAGGCAACGCTATTTTGATTCTACCATCTGTGAGACTTCTTTCTGAGACCTCGAAAAATAATTTCTTAAGAGCAACAAAAAGACAAACAGCAAGCCATAGCTAACACAACTCGAAAGGCCACCGTCAGATCAGTGACAATGCTTGTAATAGAACACATACCCTGGGTTTAGGTTCCTTTTCTAAAATCCCCATTGGAACATACATTTAGATTTCAAATGGAGGAACGTTTTGAAAACCACGACAAGGTTTCCTTTTTTTAAAATATTCTTCTCTCTCAACACCATCATAGCGTTCAGTTCTCAATCTTACGCAGGCGTCGATAAGTACTGCGGGACTCTTCGCCCCGACCTTAAATACACATTCGACTCAACATCAACTGACACTAACAAATCCCAAGTTGAGTTGTGCGTTGATGTCGACTCAGGCGGAGTTCACTGCGGTGTTTCGAGCGATCCATTGTTGATTTCAAGCTTGAACTTAATTACTGGCCTTAAAGGAAATCCCATTTGCATGAAGCTCGATTCCGCGCAAAGTCCAGCAAACATTATTTCCGTTGAAGGAACAAGTTCACAATAACTACAAAATTTTACTTAAAAAAGATTTCGTTCTTTCCATTTGCGCGTGATCGAAGATCTGCGCAGGCGTGCCTTCTTCAACAATCTGTCCTTGATCCATAAAGAACACGCGATCACTCACTTGGCGCGCAAAACCCATTTCATGGGTCACCACCACCATCGTTCGGCCGCTATGAGCTAGGGACTTGATCACATCCAAAACCTCACCCACCATTTCAGGGTCCAAGGCAGATGTTGGTTCATCAAATAATATCACTTGCGGATCTAAGGCCAAGGCTCGTGCGATGGCCACGCGCTGTTGTTGCCCACTAGAAAGCTCATGGGGATAGGAGTGAGCTTTATCTTCCAAGCCAACGCGCTTTAAAAGCTTTAAAGCTTGCTCTGCAGTTTCAGCTTTGCTCTGTCTCTTTACGATTCCAGGTGCCAACTGAATGTTCTGCAGGGCTGTCATGTGGGGAAATAAATTGAATCGTTGAAAAACCATTCCGACATGGGTTCTAAGTTCATTCAAGTCCGTCTTTGGATCTGTCACTACAAAAGAGTCGACCCTCACAGAACCTTCTTGAACCTTTTCCAAGGCATTCAGGCAACGCAAGAATGTTGACTTACCAGATCCCGAAGGACCGATGATACAGATCACTTCGTTGTCTTTAATCTCACAGCTAACGTCTTTCAGAACCTGCTTTTTACTAAAAAATTTATTCAACTTTTTTACTTCAATCATAACGGCTGATACTTTCGCTCAAGAACACTGACTCCGTAAGAAAGAATCATCGTAATCGCCAAATAAATAAGCGATATAAATAGATACGGCTCCCAATAGCGAGCATAGGCACCTGCGGCTGTTCTTGCCGCATAAGCAAGCTCTGCCAAGCCGATGGCAGAAACCAAGGATGAATCCTTCAGCAAAGTGATGGCTTCATTTCCCAGAGGTGGCAACATTCGACGAATCGCCTGGGGGATGATCACGGTCTTCATCATTTGAAAGTAACTAAGCCCCAAAGATCTTGCCGCCTCGAACTGCCCCTTATCGATAGACTGAATACCCGCCCGAAATATTTCTGCAATGTAGGCCGCAGAGTTCAAAATCAAAGCCAAAGCTCCAGATACGAAAGCTCCGTACTCTTGCTTTAGAAAAATCGCAAGATCCCCGCGTATCAACAAGCCGTCGTCTGGATGAATCAACAACGGCACGAGAGCAAAGTGAATTAACAAAATTTGCACAAACAAGGGAGTGCCCCGAAAAAAAACTACATAGATTTGCGAGGGCCAACGAACTAAAACACGCACTGGCCATTTCCACACGCCATGCTCAACCAAAGCAATTTTTCCTAATCCTAAAAGCAATCCAAAGATGCTTCCGCCCACGATCCCAATTAAGGTCAGCTGCAAGGTCATGAGCATCCCGCGCATGAACAAGGGCCAATATTCTATGATGATGTCGGTGCGAAACCAGCTGAACATGGATTACTTCTTCTCTCCAAAATAAGATTTAAAAATGCGATCATAGGTCCCATCGGCCTTTATCGCCTCGAGACCTTTATTGATCTTCCCCAAAAGACCTGCATTCCCCCGCTTGACCGCAATCCCATAGTATTCTTTCGAAAAACTTTTATCTGAGACAACCTTGAAGGTGACTTTATTGTTAGCCAAAAAATTATTGATCACACCGTTATCAGCCACAACAGCGTCGACACCACCGTCCTCAAGCTCCTTAATCGCCAGAGGAGTGCCTTCAAATCTTTTGATACTGGGGCTGGCTTTCCCCAGAAGAGCCGTCACGACATCGTCTCCGGTGGTCCCCGTCTGCACTCCGACTTTCAAATTTTTAAGATCATCCATTTTCTGTACTTTCGAAGCCGCCGGCACCGCGATCAACTGCACAGCTTCAAAGTAGGGATTGGAAAAATCCATTTGTTTTTTACGAGTGTCGTTAATGGTAATTGCGGAAATAAGAATATCGCGATCACCACTGGAAAGCTGTGTGAACAATCCTTCCCACGGAGTATTCAAAAATTTAATTTCAAATCCACCTTTTGCGGCGATGGCTTTTAAAATCTCAACATCAAAACCTTTGAGTTCCTTATTTGGCCCTTCACTTTCAAAGGGAGCATACGCCGCATCCGTTCCCACCAACATGATACGAGCTTTGGCCGAGTCCATTTTCTTCGTGCAAGACAAAGAAATAGTTAGGAATAACGCCAGAAAAGAATAACTCAATAATTTCATCAAATTCCCCCGAGACCTCATTAGATTTAAAGTTGAGGAAAAGATCAACCGGATGTTCTTTTTCAAAAAAATCATCTAAATCACACAAACACACCGCGAAATAGTTGCATTTTGGGAAGATGCCAACAAGGATGCTAAGAATGTCTACTACCAAAGAAACAAAACCGGAAAACAGCTGGCTCAATCTTATTTTTAATATCATCTTGCCGGTTCTTATTCTTAATAAGCTCACAAAATTCATAGGTCCATTAGCGGCACTTCTCTTGGCCTTAGCATTTCCATTGGCCTACGGGGCCTATGATTTAGCTAAAAGAAAAAAGGTCAATGCCTTCTCTGCACTGGGACTTTTGAACGTCGGCTTGACTGGCGGACTTGCACTGATGGGACTTCATGGTTTCTGGTTTGCGCTTAAAGAAGCAGCCTTTCCAACCTTAGTGGGCTTGTTTGTTCTGGGTTCGGCATTTTCGAAGAAGCCCTTTATCGAGTCGATTTTTCTAAATCCTGGAGTGATGAAGGTTGAACTTTTAGAGGAAAAATTAAAAGAGAACGGCAAACAACAGGAATTCCACGATCACCTCAGAAAAGCGACCATGTGGCTTTCTTTATCTTTTGTATTCAGCGCCGTCTGCAACTTCCTCTTGGCGCAAAAAATATTCTTGAACATTGATTCGGCACTGACAGCAGAAGCTCAGTCGGTAATTCTCAATGAGCAAATTGCCAAAATGACGACTTGGTCCATGGCCATCATTATGGTGCCTTCAATGATTTTTCTAATGGGAATTTTCTGGTACCTGATGCGCGGGGTAAAACAATACTCCGGTCTAAATACTGATGACCTCATGAAGTCATAAACTATCTTCTCTAAATTAAAACTCCGACTTCGCGTCGGAGTTTATCCTTATAATATAGGCCTTCATCAACCCGAGTAGACTTCCCACTCCGACGAAGTCAGTGTGTCAGCCAGCCCTAGAAATCACCATCTTCACCAAACGGCGGAGGAGGTGGTGGCGGTGGAGTAAAGTCATTTCCATAACCTCCCCCAAATGTGTCATCGCCAAATCCTGGCGGTGGAGGTGGTGGTGGCGGTGGCGGTGGCGGAACATCTCCAAAGTCTTCAGGCAAATTCGGAGCCGGTACGTAGCCGCCGCCTCCCCCTGTGTAATCGTCGAAAGCTGGCGGTGGTGGGAAACCCGAACTGCCTCCACCAAAATTCCCCGATGAGCCAGAAGAAACAGCACTGCCATACTTAGGCTTCGCCCCGAAAGCCGCACGTTTGCGGTATTCGTAACGAGGCCTTTCCATATCTAAACCCAACTCTTGGGCCTCCGTAGGAAGCTTTCTGTCGGCACGCGACAACTTTTCTTCTTCGTTTTTCTTCTCTATATAGGCCACGCGAGACTTCTGATAGTCGACTTCAAACTCTTTCTTAGCAACTGCATCAGCCTTAAACTCAGGCCCATCATCGTCCATCTCTTTCGATTTTTTAGACTTTTTATAGGCTTCAAGTTCGCGATGGCGCTGTTCATCCCATTGCTCAGCTTCCTCTAAATAACCACGCTCCCCTTGGACTCGGGCCTTTTCAAACTGCTTGAGATTGCTTTGATGCTCAGCGAAACCGAGCAAACGTGTTTCTTCAGCCCCCGCAGCAAGAGCCTCGCGGGAAAACGTAGAGAGCAATAAAAGAAAGATGAGTTTTCTAGAAAGATGCATCTGAGGCTCAGTCTAACAGGCCCGGTGCTTTTTTTTGAGCAAACAAAAAAGATGCTCGACCTTTGGCCAATTCCTTAATAGCTTAAACCGCTATCTCTGCAAGATTCTTAAGGAGTACCATGGACGCATTGCAAAGCATCGGAGTTTTCGCAGCACAAACTTTCCTCATCCTTTTTGCCATCATCGCCGTGATTTTAGTCATTGCCATGGTCGCCGCAAAAGCTGCGGGCCAAAAAAGTGAGATTGAAGTTGAACTCTTGCATAAGAAATACAAGAACTTCCACAATCTTCTTAAAGCTCATACTATGAGCAAAACCGAGCGCAAAGATCTTAAGAAGCAACTGAAGCAAGAGAAAAAAGACAGCGCCGATAAGTCTCGTACTCACGAAAAGAAAATCTACGTCATCGACTTCGATGGCGATGTGAAAGCCTCTGCGGTGGAAAACCTTCGCGAAGAAGTGACTGCAGTTTTGACAACGGCAAAACCTGAAGACGAAGTTGTTGTGCGTATCGAAAGCCCCGGTGGCGTTGTTCATGGTTATGGCCTTGCGGCTTCGCAGCTTTTACGTATTCGCGACAAAGGCATTCCATTAACCGTTTGCGTGGATAAAGTTGCTGCCAGCGGTGGTTATTTGATGTCCGTGACTGCAAACAAAATCATGTCAGCTCCCTTCGCCATTGTTGGATCCATCGGGGTTGTCGCTCAAGTTCCTAACTTCCATCGTATTTTAAAAAAACATGACGTTGACGTGAAAGAGTACACAGCGGGCGAATTCAAACGCACCGTGAGCTTGCTTGGCGAAATCACACCAAAAGGTGAAGAGAAATTCCAGCAACAACTCGAAGAAACTCATGTTTTGTTTAAGTCCTTTGTACAGAAGTTCCGCCCCCATATGAATCTCCCTGAAGTAGCTACTGGAGAATACTGGTATGGTGAACAAGCCATTACTAAGGGTTTGGTGGATGAAATTCGCACGAGCGACGATTACCTCATGGCCCTCGCGGACAAGCATCAAATTATTAAAGTAAAGTTTGAACAACACGAAAGCATTGGCGACAAATTAAGTGGCATCATTGGAAAGGCCTTCAAAAAAGGTGCCCTTTCAATCGTTGAAGATCTCGAGACTCGTCGTTTTCTTTAAGGCTCAGCTTTAAGTAGGCTCAGTCTTAAATTAAATAAATAGGAAATATTAAGTGCAAAATCTGGTTGAAGTAAAAAATCTGGAAACGACTTTCAATACGAAAGCTGGACCCTTCAAAGCGGTAAACAATATCAGCTTCGAAATTCCTAAAGGTAAAACTTTAGGTATCGTTGGGGAATCAGGCAGCGGAAAATCCGTCACCTCCTATTCTTTGATGCGCCTGATTCAATCCCCTGGAAAAGTGACTGGTGGCCAGTTCCTTTTAAACGGTCGCGATGTTTTAAAGCTTTCTGAAGACAAAATGGAAGAAGTTCGTGGCGGCGAAATGGCCATGATTTTCCAAGAACCTATGACCGCTTTAAATCCTGTTTTAACCATCGGTTTCCAGATGGACGAACAGATCATGAAGCATAAAAAATGTTCTCAGAAAGAATCCCGCGAGCGCGCCATTGAAATGCTACGCCTTGTAGGTATTCCTTCCCCTGAAGAACGCTACACCTCTTATCCGCACCAACTTTCCGGCGGAATGAGACAAAGAGCGATGATTGCCATGGCTCTTTCTTGTGATCCGACATTCTTGATCGCTGACGAACCAACAACGGCTTTGGCCGTGACTATTCAAGCGCAGATTTTGGAATTGATCCAAGGTCTTCAAGAAAAATTCAACATGACAGTTCAGTTCATCACTCACGATTTGGGTGTGATCTCTGAAATTTCCGACAACGTTCTTGTCATGTATGGTGGTCAAACTTGCGAGCAAGCTGAAACCCAAGAGCTTTTCTTGAATCCACACCACCCTTACACGGCAGCCTTGATTGCTTCTCGCCCTAAATTTGGTCAGCGTTCTCAACGCTTGACTGCGATCGAAGGCAGCGTTCCGGCTCCTCATGAACTTCCAAAAGGTTGTCCTTTTGTGAACAGATGCCCACGCGCGGTGAGCGAATGCCCTGCCGTTAAACCACAACTTCTTGAAGTTGCACCTGGCCACAAAGTGGCTTGTTTCAATCCACTTTAAAGAGGGCGCAAAGAGATGAACGATATCATTCTTGAAGCAAAAAATATTAAAAAACACTTCCCGATCAAGAAAGGTCTTTTCTTGCGCGAAGTGGCCAGCGTTAAAGCGGTTGATGACGTCACCCTCTCGGTTCGCAGAGGCGAGACTTTAGGCCTTGTTGGCGAGTCCGGTTGTGGTAAATCCACTTTGGGTAGAACTCTGATCCGCCTCTATGAACCCACTGCTGGCGATATCAACTTCGAAGGCCAAGATTTTTTAAAACTTAAAGGGGAAACTCTTCGTAAAAAACGTAAGAACATGCAGATGATCTTCCAAGATCCCTATGCATCTTTGGATCCGCGCATGACCGTAGGTCAAGTTATTGGTCAACCGATGGACATCCACAACGTCGGCACTCCTGCGGAACGCACTCAGCGCGTTCTTGAGTTGCTGGAACTTGTGGGTCTTCGTAAATCTGCGGTGAATCGTTATCCCCATGAGTTTTCAGGCGGACAACGCCAACGCATCAGCATTGCCCGAGCCATCGCTTTGAATCCAGAGCTTATTATTTGCGATGAGCCTGTGAGCGCCCTGGACGTTTCCATTCAGGCGCAAATCTTGAATCTCTTGGAAGATCTTCAAGAGAAACTCAAACTGACTTATGTATTTATCTCCCATGACCTTTCCGTGATCGAACACGTTTGTGATCGCGTTGCTGTTATGTACTTGGGAAAAATCGTTGAGATCGCAAGTCGCGATGAAATCTTTGCGAACCCTCAGCACCCTTACACTCAAGCTTTGATCCAGGCGATCCCTCGTGTGGGCCATGGCAAAAAGAAGATGAAGAAGTCTTTGGGCGGAGAAGTTCCGAGCCCAATCAACCCTCCATCTGGATGCTCTTTCCATACGCGTTGTCCTTATAAAATGGACATCTGCGTTCAGAAGACTCCAGTTCTTGAAGGAAATGCTTCCCATCAAAAAGCTTGCTGGTTGCCTTCCGCACCGGCGTTCTCCAGCGAAGCTGCCGAATAATAGCTTAAACGGAGTCGTTTTTTAGTTTAAACAAAACTTGAAGGCCACGGCGCCGCCGGGGTCTAGAGCTAAGGAGAAAATGATGTTGAAAAATTTTGCGAAAGGTTTGTTAGCTGTTGCTGCTGTGGGTTTCGGAACTCAAGCTGTTGCCGCTCCGACAAACGCCGAACTTAAAATCGGTATCTCTCAAGAGTTCGAAACTATGAATCCATTGATCATGTCCATGTCTGCTTCAGCATACATGTATCGTTTGGTGGGTCGTTCTTTGGTCGTTCTTAACGCCGAAGGAAAATGGGTTCCACAATTGGCGAAAGAGATTCCTTCTATCGAAAAAGGAACTGCTAAAATCGTCGATATCGCTGGTAAAAAGCATATCGTAGCTAACTGGGAAATCATCGAAGCTGCAAAATGGGGCGACGGCAAACCAGTTATCTGCCAAGACTTCATCACTTCTCGCGACATCGCGGTTTCTCCAACAGTGACTGTGGGCGAAAAAGAACAATGGACTCAAGTAGAGAAAATCGAAATTGATCCAAAGAATCCTAAAAAATGTATTTTCACTTACGACAAAGCTAAATGGGACTTCTACCAATTGGCTCAGTTCTTCCCTCTTCCAACTCATTTGGAAAAAGCTGTATTTGATAAATACGGCAGCCAAAAAGAAGGCTACGAGAAGAATTCAAACTACGTTCGCAATGCAACAAATCCAGGTCTTTACAACGGACCTTACGTTATTTCAGAAGTGAAATTGGGTTCTCACGTAGCTTTTGCCCCGAACAAATTCTTCTATGGCAAACAACCGAACATCCAAAAGATCATCGTTAAATTGATTCCTAACACAGGAACAATGGAAGCGAATCTTCGCTCTGGAACCATCGATATGATTTCAGTTTTAGGTTTGGATTTCGACCAAGCTTTGGCCTTCGATAAAAAAGCAAAAGCTGAAAGCTTGCCATACAATGTGTTCTTCGTTCCTTCTGTAACTTACGAACACATCGACTTAAATCTTGATAACCCAATCTTGAAGGACGTTCGCGTTCGTAAAGCTTTGGTTCTTTCAATCAATCGCGAAGACCTTGTTAAAGCTTTGTTCGAAGGCAAACAAGAAGTTGCGATCCACAATCTATCGCCTAAAGATGCTTGGTTCACTAAAGATCCAAAATTCGTGACTTTCTATCCTTACTCTAAACGCAATGCTGGAAAATTGTTGGATGAAGCGGGTTGGAAATTGGGAGCTGATGGCTACCGTTCTAAAGATGGCAAACGTCTTTCTTTGGTATTCCAAACAACGGCAGGCAACAAAACACGTGAATTGGTTCAGGTGTATTTGCAGAATCAATGGAAACAAGCTGGTATCGAAGTTCTTATCAAGAACGAACCTGCTCGCGTTTTCTTCGGCGACACTATGACTCACCGTAAGTTTGGTGCTTTGGCATTGTTCGCTTGGGTTTCTTCTCCTGAAAACAGCCCTCGTTCAACTGTATCTTCTAAAGCGATTCCAACTTCTAAAAACAGCTGGTCTGGCCAAAACTTCATGGGCTGGAACAATCCAAATGTCGACAAAGCACTTGACGCTTTGGACTTAGAATTCAACGCGAAAAAACGCGCTGAATATGTTGGAACAACTTTGAAATACTACACTGACGAAGTTCCCGTGTTGCCACTTTACTATCGTTCAGATATTTCAGTGACTCCAAAAAACTTGAAGAACTACAAAATGACAGGCCACCAATTCTACGAAACAAACAACGTAGAAGACTGGACCCTAAACTAAAAAAATAGTCAGGGTTGGCAAAGCCAACCCGACCAAAAGAACCGCAGACCCAAGGCTGTTCAAAAAGGTTCCTATGCAAGGCGGAGCGAGGACAACTCCCGACAACGCAGTCAGATGAGCCTTTTTCAACAGCCGACCGGAGGACCCAACCAGTGACTACATTTATTGCTCGCCGTATTTTGCAAACCCTCGCTGTGATAGTCGTTCTATCCTTCGTGGTCTTCTATTTAATGAGCTTGATGCCGGGCGATCCGGTAGACATGATGGTTGCCTCAAATCCTAAAATCACGGCAGAAGATGTTGCTCGTTTGAAAGCGCTTTATGGTTTAGATCAACCGATCTACAAACGTTATGGCAGCTGGGTGGGCACGATCCTTACTGGTGATTTGGGTTACAGCAGAACATACCGCGTACCCGTTCAAGAATTAATGGGCCCACGTTTGTGGAATACATTCATTCTTTCTTTTATCTCTCTTGCTCTCTCTATTATTATTGCAGTTCCATTGGGAGTTCTTTCAGCACTCAAACCTGGAAGTCGACTTGATACCTTCGTCAGTCTGTTATCCTTCGGGGGAATTTCCATTCCCTCCTTCTGGCTGGCCATCGTACTCATCATCGCTTTCGCTGTTAAGATTCCTCTTTTCCCTGCTGGTGGAACGCAAACAATTGGTGCCGGCGACTTGGGTTTCTGGGCTGATCTTTTGGACCGCTCGAAGTACTTAGTTCTTCCCGTGCTTTCGTTGTCGATTCAACAAATCGGCCGTTTTTCTCGCTTCACTCGTTCTTCCATGGCCGAAGCTATGCGCAATGATTTCATTCGCACTGCCCGTGCCAAAGGTCTTTCAAGCCACACTGTGATTTGGCAACATGGTTTCCGCAATGCTTTGATTCCGTTGATCACAATTCTTGCGGTCAGCATCTCAAGCTTATTCTCTGGAGCCCTGTTGACTGAGACTGTTTTTGCTTACCAAGGCGTTGGCAAACTCGTTTATGACTCTATTATTGGCAATGACTATAACGTAGCGATGATTTCATTCGTGATCTCTGTGGCGATGGTTCTTCTTATGAACTTGATCGCGGATATCTCTTATGGCTTCGCAGATCCTCGAATCGCTTACAAATAGGTGCCACTGTGTCGGGAAATGAAATGACTATGACTGATGTTACGTTACCTCACCAGCTTTCAGAAAAGGACAGAGCTGATCTTGAAAAAGCCCAACCCATGTGGAAAATGGTGTTGACGCAATTCATGGATCACAAACCCGCTGTTGTCAGTGCGGTGGTTATCACCTTCCTTTTGTTGGTTTCAATTTTCGCAAATCAAATCCAAAGTTTTTCTGATTTGGATCCAGACGCACAAAACGTAGCCAATCGTTATTTGGCTCCGATGACCCATGCCCAGGCAGGGCCCGATGTGCGCGAAACAGAAATTGAACACTTCGTTGCCGCTCATCCTGAGTCTGCGGCAAAACTGCAAACTCTTCTTATCGAAAAAGGCATCGTTCAATCTGCAAATCCAACGGATGCGCTTTTTGATCTCGCCAACAAAGATATTCCTGAAGCCATCGCCGGCCTTAAGTCCCTGAACACTCCGGAAGCGAAAGAGCTTGGCACTATCTTTAAAAGTTTTGATACCTTCCATCTTTTTGGAACTGATGAACTAGGCCGCGACGTTTTCATTCGCTTGGTTTACGGAACCCGTGTTTCTATGGGTGTTGGTATCTTAGTTGCCATTGCCTCAGCCCTTGTGGGTCTGTTGATCGGCAGTATTGCTGGTTTTTACGGTGGCTTCATTGATTCTCTTTTGATGCGTGTGACGGATGGCTTGCTTTCATTGCCGATGATTCCGGTTTTGATCGTTATCGCAGCCATTGATTTATCGAAGATCCCTTGGCTGAAAGCCTTGGTCAGCACTTCCAACGAAAGCATCGTTAAGATGGTCATCATCTTGTGCTTATTCTCTTGGATGACCGTAGCTTTGCTTGTCCGTGGAAGTATTTTGTCTTTGCGTGAACGTGAATTCGTTTTGGCCGCTCGCACATTGGGAGCGAAGGACAGCACCATCATCGTTCGTCATATGTTCCCGAACGTGATCGCGCCCATGTTGGTTTCTATTACTTTGGGCGTGGGTGAATCTATTTTGTTTGAAGCTGCTTTAAGCTTCTTGGGTCTTGGTATTATGCCGCCGACACCAAGCTGGGGTAATATGCTGAACAATGCGCAGGAGTTGATTTATCAAGCTCCGTTCTTGGCGATCTTGCCAGGTGTGATGATTTTGATCACCACAGTAAGCTTCAACTACTTGGGTGATGGCTTGCAAGATGCGATTGATCCAAAATCAATGCGTCGCTAGATTTCATCAAAAAATTCATTGATCAAATTTCTGTTAAAAAGGCCGCACTAAACTGCGGCTTTTTTTGTTTATGCACATATATTTATGCTTCCCTTCTGTAAAGGTTTTGCGAACAATAGATGTAAACACGAAAGAATTTTGTTCAATATGAAACTTTTGATCGCGATACTATCTCTGACTTCATCTTCAGCCTTTGCAATGACCACCACATATCAAACTCTCACTCCTTCAACTGGGCAGTCTGAATTTAAACTGGGCCTTGGATACAGAAGCACGTCTGTCGAATATGACAGCGGAACAAAAATTGACAGCACTGGACCGACTGTCCCAATCAGTTACTACTATGGCTTTGGAGACAATCAATCCCTAGGAGCCGAGTTGACGTATTCATCTTTGAATCAGGATTACAAAGGCACGAGTCCATCTGCATCAGCAAAGATCTCTGGTCTTGGAGATATCTTTCTTGGATACAAAGGCAATTTCGATATCGGTGCCCCAACGTTGTTTATTCGTGGTGGGATGAAAGTTCCTCCTGAAAAAATGAAGGCAAATTTCGACACTGGAGACTCAAATAACTCTTCAGGACAGCTATCTGTCCTTGGAAGTGCTGGTCTAGCTATGCCGGTGTCCATGCTTAACATTGGCGCCATTGCCACTTATCAGGCTAACCAAGACGGTGATGGAGAAATTGTCGCGTCCGGCTTAACTTACTCTGGAAAAGTTAAGGGCGGCAGCTCTTACACGATGACGATTTATGGCGAGATCCCTAATGCCTACCATCCGAATCTTTCAGTCATTTATGGACGCTCCTTCACATCGAACTTTACAGTAACTACAAACACAGGAAGCGCTAGCATTTCAAGCTCAGGAACCGAGATGATCAGCACTGCTTTCGCATTGCGCTTCGATCTGACTCCAGGTTTTGAATTGACTCCAATCCTGGCTTACTCAACACCGTTGAACAAAGACAAAATGAATGCCTCGAAGTACAATGACTTCATAGCCGGAGTCGAAGGACGCATGTTGTTCTAAACTTTGCAGAAGTATCTCTTCAAAAGGCTCGCAACTTTGCGGGCTTTTTTTATTTACACTGAACAACACTACTCCAGCGAACCCCAAATCCACGCCCCCTTGGATCTTTTCAAAATAAATTGATCCACGTCCTTTTGCAGTTGAGGCTGATTTATGAAGATCTTCTCTTGCAGATCTTTATACTCTCGGGTCTTCGCCAACTCTTGAATTTTACCATCAATATCTTTAATCAGTTCTTTTCCCCAAGAATTCTTTGGACAGGCTACATTCACGATGAAAGGTTTTTCATAGCCCAAAATCGGAATCGCCGCCAAACGCTTAGCGTTCGGATGTCCTTCGTTGAACGCTTTCGCCGTGCTCGCATAATCAATCGTATAGTCCGCGCGATGGCCTGGAATCATATTTAGATAGTCCTGCCAATTCCCTACGGGAGAAATCAAACTAACAAAATCTTTTTTCGAAAGACCGGCAATAATGTCGTCAACCGGAGGTCCATAGGAGCGACCTTTTATCAAAATACCTTTGAAGTGCGAGTTCTTAATCAACTCAAAAACGCTAATCGGCTTCTCTCCTTTGGTAAAAGCTTCGAGACTTTCTTCTTTCACGATGACGTGCAAAGGTGGATAAACCCATAAAGGTGTGAAGTAGCCATACTTCGCACGCTCGCCGTTATAAAGCATATTGCTGCCACAAACATCTCGCCCCTGTTGCCAAAGTTCCACTAGCTTGGGAGCATTCACATCTATGTCTTCATGCTGATATTTTGTTAACTGCTTCTGCAAAAGCAGCAGCATCTGATCTCCAACTCCGGACTTATCTTTGATGAAAAATGGCGGCCAACCCGGAACACCCCAAAGAACTTTAACGCCCCTCATTGAGGAACTAGAAAAGACGTTCTCTGTAAAAACAAAGATCAGCAAGGCAACCACAAGGACCCAGGGATTCATAAATCTCATGGAAGTCTCCTCACATTAAATAGTAGCACCTAGCCAAACCTTGGGGCCTATGTTCTTTGCTCTTGTTTGCTGACAATTGCCTGAACGGCCATGAAAAAAGGAAAGGATGGCAGCTATAGCACCCCACTAGATTCGAACTCAGCAGGCATAAATATTGTTAATAGAGGGGTTAACCTGCCCCGGCAAAACCGGATCCGGGAACAGACAACGAGGTATTTATGAAAACAGTATTCTCATTTTTTGCGATGATTTTCTTTACGGCGAATGCATTTCCGCAAACATCGTATGAACTCACTTGTCGCGCTAAAGCGAAGGAAATCGCAGCAACATCTTACTCTTCTTGCGTAACAGAAGCTCGCTCCGCACACGTTGAAGAGATTCGCTCAAATTACCAAAAGGAACTTTCTGCTCTTAAATCAAAGTACGATAAAGAGCTTAAAAAAATGGGTGGCGGCACTGGTACTTCTAATAAGAAAACGGCTAAAGCTCCTACTGTTTTAGAAGTCCAAAATGCCCAGCCAGTTCGCGGTATTGCGAAACAATTGCCTGCTAAAAGCACCAACCATATTGACGCAACCCCTGTACAAACTGTCTCAGAAGGAGCTAAAGTCGTTGCTGTTGGAACTGACAAAAGTGCAGATTCCCTCGAAAAAGAGGCTTCTGACGCAGATCAGGTCGAAATAATTGACATGCCGACCGAATAACCCAGACAAGCGTTGATTTTCCTCTCAGTCCAGCTTAAAACGTGTAAACTATTTAGGTTACTGATTTTTACTGGGAGGAACCCATGGGTGAGTTTAGCGTAACACATCTTCTACTTCTTGCTTTGATCTTCTTGATCTTCTTCGGACCAAGCCGTTTGCCTCAATTAGGCCAATCATTGGGTAAAGCTATTCGTGGCTTTAAACAAGGCTTGAACGAAATCGACGTTGATGCAAAAGATATCAAAGACAATCATCAACAAGTGTCTCATCAACAACAACAGCAACAAACTGCTACTCAGAATCAAAAACAAACTGAGCCACACAATTCATAATTGCTGTTTTAAAATTTGAATTAAAAATTAAAAAGCCTTCGTCGGGAAATACCCACGGAGGCTTTTTTTATTTCGATGGACGAACACTCAGCCCTTTAGCGTGTCCGTGATAATACTGACAGCGCCCTGACTTAAAAGCTCTTGCGCTTTTTCCGACTCATTCACAGTCCAAAAGGCCACGGGAATTTTTCGTTTCCGCCATTGCGCCAATTCAGCAGCAGACACGTAATTATAATCCAAATGCAGAATATTCGCCCCAATGTAAGGAGCGAACCACATGTGCTTCAAATAGAATCTATTTGTGGGATCATCTTCTTTCGTAGCCAAGAGCGCCCGCGGAACTTCCGGCAACAATTTACCTAGACGATAAATAGAGAGCGGATTGAAACTCGAAAACAAAATACGCTTTTCTGCCTTGTACTGGCGCACAAGTTTTTCAATGGCTTCTTCTAAGGCACCATCACGCACACGATTTGTTTTCAATTCAATATTCAATAATGGGGGAATATCGGCACTGGCTAGAACTTCTTCCAAAGTGCAAACTTGGGCAGCTTGTGCCAACTCTGCGGCAGTTAGGTCAGAGACATTTTTTTGCAAATGTCCCAGACGGTTTAAGTCATTGTCGTGGAAAACCACAACCACATGATCTTTAGAAAAACGCACGTCCATCTCAACCATCTGCAGACCGCGCTCTTTAGCAGCCTTAAAAGAGGCCAGAGTATTTTCTTGAGCCCCAGCTTTCCAATACCCACGATGTCCTTGATAAAGTGGCGGTGTTAGACCTTCTTCGGGCCAAGCCTTCGCGCTCCATGTGAAGTGACGATAGACTAGATAGGCACAAAGGGCGATCAATACAGCAGCCAGAATGATCATTATTTCCTCATCCGTTTGCTTGAAGCATTTTCAGCCGTGAACGAAGGCTGCTCACGGGTTCCTTCTAAAATATATTTCTTGATGGCTTTGCCATCACGAACCTGCAAGGAGCCTTTGAGTTGTCCTTGTTCGTCCCAAGAGCCGTCTACGGTCAAGCGTCTGTCCTTGGCAAGCTTCGCCTGGAAGTTCTTCCACTGAAGATGCTTCATGTCTTTGAAGTGAAACTGGCCACCCAAGTCTTGCATTTCAAGTTGTTGATTGTTCCACCATTCAGGTTGTGTGGTTTGCCTTAACAAGCCCGCCCCTGGAGAATCTAAATGAACCTTCAAGGATTGAACCTTGCTAGTCAGAGTAATTTTGTTATGCACGAAATCGAAGTCGCCCCGTGTTTTTCCGAAGTCCATACCCTCGACACTCATTTTCTCAATTCTTAAGAGTCCTTTGAGATAACTCAAGTCTCCATTCAAAACCTTGGCATCCGCATTTAGACTGGCAATCCCCACTTCTCCACCGTTGGTCATCAACTTCTGAACTTGTGGAGCAAAGGTCATTTCATCTATATGCGCTTTCAAATCGACATCATGAAAATCTCGATCGGCCTTCATGATCACGTTGCCAAGGAAATTTCCTCCGCGAGGTTCTACGCGCTGAACTTTAAAAGTCCAGAAGTCTCCGTCCAAGTCGATATCACCCAGCATGCGATCTATCACTTGGCTTTCCCTTTGTCCCTTATTCGAGAAAATAAATTCCAACCCTGTGTGCTCACCCGTCAGATGAATGGAATTTTCCGACTTGATTTCAGCCCGCCCCGAGAAGCTGCCAAGATCACCAAGAATTTTATGACTTTGCTCACGATTCAAAAAATTCAACAACCGCGCAACATGCATGCGTTTCACATCGATGTTGATCGGCTTATAACGAAGGGGCTCGAGCTTCGTAAAAGTGATTTGATCCGAGGACATTTCGCCCAGATCCCCCTCAACGCGGAAATTCTTCACTTCCAAAGGAGCTTCTTTAATTTTTCGAACGTCGGCGGTCATGCGACTGTTTGCAGAAATCCAAACTTGCTTCCCGTTTAAATCTTTTGAAGCCAAGTCATACTTTTGCATCAAAGAAAGAACCTGACTTAAAGGAATATGCTTCAAGTCCGTTTCGACATTCAAAAGATGATCGGCAATGGTGTAGTTGCCAATCATGCTATAATGACCTTCACGCCAATTTCCGAAGAAATGAGCTTGCACCTGTGGTTCTGGTGATTCTTTGTATTCGATAAAAAGATTCGCATGAGAAAGATAATCGCCGTATTGCTCATCACGCAAAAGATGCGTCTGCGCGGTGACTTCGATCACCTTCGGCTCAAAGGATTTTACTTTGATGGCGAAGTTCAAAAACTCCGAAGGATACTGAGGATATTCATTCAAAAGAATTTTAAAGTTCTGAATGGTCAACTCACTGACGGCATTGCGATATTTTTGCGCTTGCTCATTCGGAGATAAACTCACCAACGGTGCGGATTTTTGCGCGGTTTCAAGTTTTTCTACTTCCGCTTTTTTTTCGCAGTCTTTTAAGTTTCCACGCAAAGTCAGAACAACATTGTCAGTCTCGACTTTTTTAATCAAAGAAGTGCCGGTGATGATTCCCCAGAATGAAACCGGCAAACGCAACTCATCGATTTGCAATACGGGTGACATCCAACAAGCTTCGTTGGACTCTAACTGCGCCTTTGTGATCACCACGGAAAAGCGCGGCAAGATGCCATTACTCAAACTGACTTGAGCGCTCTCAAAAGTGACCTTGATATCTTTATGAATGTGGCTAGCAGCTTTTTCAATTTGGGCGGCAACTCGCGCCGGAGACAACATGGATTTGGTGATATAACCTAGAAAAAATGCGACAGCGAGACCGATAATGAGGACGCGCATGCCTGGTTGTTCTGTGACTAGATTTTTATCAGAGAGTTTTCGACGATCCATAACTTATTTTGCCTCAACTCATTATGGTTGGGAAGTTATGGACCGACAATGCCTTTTAGAAGGATTTTACTTATATTTGCCGAGAGGAACTATTTGTATTCGAAGGCTAGAATTTCGAACTCTTTGTCGCCTTTTGGGCTCAAGACTGTGACTGTATCACCGACTTTTTTACCGATCATGGCGCGAGCCAATGGCGAAAGAACAGAGATCATGCCTTTTTTTACGTCAGACTCGTCAACGCCAACGATTTGGTAAGTCACCTTCTCGTCTGAATCTGTATCAACAGCAGTGACGTGTGCACCAAAGACAACACGGTCCGCTTTAATAGAAGCCACATCAATCACTTCTGCTCCAGCCAGCTTGCCTTGAATTTCAGCAATGCGACCTTCGATCATGCCTTGACGCTCTTTAGCGGCTTCATACTCAGCATTTTCAGAGATATCACCATGGGCGCGAGCCTCTTCAATGGCCAAGATAACTGATGGTCTCTCCTCCAACAAAAGCTTCTTAAGCTCTGCATCAAGCAGAGCTTTTCCGCGAACTGTCATAGGAAGGATATCATTTGGACCGGCCATGTTTAACTCCACTGTTAGAAGGACAATTCTTTTACCGGATTCCCCCCACTTTATCAACTTGGGAGGCCTCCCGGACCATTCGCCCTGCGTCATCATGCGACGCATTGCACTCTAAATAGGTAGGGCGTATCATCTAACCCATGGGCCAGAAGAAGAAGTCCGAAATCGTATGCCGCTGTAACAATATCTCCAGGGAGACTATTGAAAAGGCCATATTGAACGGAGCCCATACCTTAAATCAAATCTTCGATGACACCTGCGCCGGAGTTGGCCCTTGTGGAGGCACATGCCGACGCAAACTGGGTCCTATGTTGGATCATTATCTTAAAAATGGCAAATTCCCTGAAAAGCTCACAGAGGATTTAACGGGTAAAGAGATTGTTAAGGATTCCAACAATGACCCTGACAAAAAATCAGGCTGATATTTTACTCGCGGTTTTGCCCAGACGATAATCAATAATTTTTTGCACTTCAGGACGACACGTTCCGCAGGCTGTGCTTGCAGATGTTTGTCGTGTTACGATTTCAGGAGTATGAGCCCCTGCAATCACCGCCTGATCAACGGTGTGAGTCGCCACCGTTCTGCAATGACAAACCTCAGCTTCCTCATAGGGAAACTTCCACTCACCACGCAATTTCAATATCATTTCACGCAACAACATACTTGAGTGATCATTGGATTCTGGCAAAGGCCATTTAGATATATCGGCACCAAAGTGACGTTTCATTTTCTGCATCATTTCCATAAACTCTACACAGCCCCTCATATCCACTTTCAGCACACGACCTGGAGCCTGAAGATCTTCACCTTCACATTCCACTTGCAAAAAATCTCGCCCCTCAAGTTCGACTTTGATCTTCATATAGGCTAGAATTCTAAATCACATTTCCTTTACGACAAAGGCCAGAATGAACATACTCATATTGAGTCGGAAATTCGAAATTCACAGCACCCGTCGTTTGGTCGAGGAAATTCAGTCACGAGGTCACACCCCCTTACTCTGGGATCCCGGCTGGCCTGTCTCAAAATGTGTCGCTAAATTTGATGCTCTCATTCCTCGCCTGGGAAGCTTTCGTTTTTCTGAAGCCTGCTTGTCATTGGAAAACCTTTCACTCCGTGGCGGCCTGATTCTGAATGATAGCGAGACCTACAAGAGGGCCCGAAACAAGTGGCGCTCCTACGTCTGCTTTCTTGAGAATCAGATTCCCACCCCTTACTCGCAACTTGTCTCAAATGAAGAAAATGCTGACTGGAATCGAGGCTTCCCTTGCATCATGAAGAAACTGGAATCCAGCAAGGGGGAAGGGGTTTCCCTCGTTAATTCGGCCTCTGAGCTTTCGCGAATGACCAGAGTCCTTGCTGAGGATCTGTTAATTCAAGAAGCCTTCCCAGAATCCTTTGGCGAAGACATTCGTGTTTTCGTTATTGGGGGCAAGATTGTTGCGTCGATGAAACGAAAATCTAACCAAGACTTCCGCAGCAATTTAGCTTTAGGTGGAATTGGAGAACCTTGCACACTCACCTCCACCGAAGAAGAGATTGTATTAAAAACCACCTCGGCCTTAAATCTTCAAATTGCTGGCGTGGATCTTCTGCGCACACACAAAGGCTCTCTTATTTTGGAAGCCAATCCCTGCCCGGGTCTTGAAGGTATTGAAAAATACACTCACATCAACGTGGCCCGTGCTATCATTACTTACATAGAGGAACTCCATGACTTCCACTCGTCCTCGGGTAGAGTTACTGCCCATTTTTGAAGATAACTATGTCTTTCTTCTGATTGATGAAAACAAGCAGGAGGCCATTGTTGTCGACCCGGGCGAGGCACGCAAGGTTTCTAACTTTCTAACTGAGCACCGACTTAAGTTGACTGGCGTCTTACTGACCCATCATCACCGCGATCACATCGGCGGAGTGAAAGATCTCATCGCAAAACATCCTGCCCCTGTTTACGCTCCAATGAAAAATAAGGCACAAATTCCTGATGGAGAAATCTGGGTTCAAGAGGGCGATGAAGTCAATATTGGCTCTGTTCATTTTTCAGTGATGGAGTTGCCAGGACATACACTGGGACATGTCGCTTTTTGGAATGATGAGTTTAAATGGCTCTTTTCCGGCGATGTTCTTTTTGGCCTTGGCTGCGGGCGTCTGTTTGAAGGAACTTATGAGCAAATGTATGACAGCCTTCAGCGCATCAAAAATTTGCCTGCGGAAACTTTGATTTACTGCACCCATGAATACACTGAGACCAATCTTCAGTTTTGTAAAATGCTTTGCAGCTTAGACAACTCTCCGATCACTGGGGATGATGAAGATCTTGAGATGTATGAGAACGAACTTCTCAACCGCAGAGGCATTGGCATCCCTTCAGTTCCTTTGAAACTTTCCATCGAGACGAAGGTCAATCCCTTTTTACTAGCCCACTCTGTGGAGCAATTCACTTATCTTCGCGATCTGCGCAACAAGCAATAGTCTAAGCCATTTCTTTTAATGTTGGTGATCACGAAGATGCGGATTCATTTTTGAAATGTATTCGCGACGATACTTAAATATTTGTTCAACGTCTTTCTTTACAATGGAGCTGCCCATCAACCATCCGACGTACCCCAAAGGCAAGCGATAGCGCACGCGATCCACCATTAAGGTTCCCCCGCAGAACGGACGGAACTCGTGGGTATGATGCCACAACTGATATGGCCCTTTGAGTTGATTGTCGACGAACTTATAAGGCGGTTGCCATTCATCAATTTCTGTTTTCCACTTAGCCGGAACGCCGTGAATTTTTAAATTATAGTCAATCAATGTCCCCGCTTGAATCTGCGGGGTCGACACGGCTTGAATTTGAAATTGCAAACTGGGCGGAGTGATCTGCTCTAGGTTTTGAGGTTCTCGGAAAAATGTGAATAGCTCCTCCGGAGGAAGCGAGACAAATTGTTCCGCATAAAAAATCTCTTCGCCTTCTTTATAGGGCGCGCAGATTTCTTTCAGCGTCGACTTGAGATCACGATATTGAAAATCATAGCCAAGGTCTTCTGCTCTTTCAGCTGCACCACGAATTGAGCAAACTATTGTTTCCGCAGCTTCTCCGTACAAAGCTTTGATCGCAACCTTTGGAACTGGAAGCCCTAAGGGTTTCCCGAGACTCTCTGCCAAGGTTTTAGAGAACTCTCGATTTATCACTGGATTTGGAGCCACTCCATTGAGCGGCCCTTGGACATTATCATTCTCTAAAGCAAACATAAAAAGCCCCACGATGTCGTTGATATGAATCCAGCTCATCCACTGCTTGCCATCACCTAAAATTCCACCGACGCCCGCTTTGAAAGGGAAAAGCATCTGATCCATGGCTCCGCCATGACTAGAAAGAACCACACCTGTTCTGATGTAGGCTTTTCTTCCCGGAGCCTTCGCTGATTCTTTTTCCCAATCCACTGTGAGACTCGCCAAGAAATCGTGACCTGGAGGATGGTCCTCATGGCAGATTTGATCTGCACAATCTCCGTAAATTCCAATGGCTGAACCTGCAACAAAAGTTTTTAAAGTCCGTGGCAAACTTTCTACCAGATGGCGAGTTCCAACAACTCGAGAATCATAAATTTTCTTCTTAAGCTCTGGCGACCATCGAGGCCCAACCACCGGCTCCCCCATGAGATTGATGACGGCATCTATCTTTTGCAAGCGCTCATCTTTCAAGGGGGCCTTCACTAAATCACCTTGAATAATTTCACAGGGAAACGGCAAAGTATTACGAGCCTTCTGCTCACTTCTTGTTACTGCGAATATTTGATGACCTTTTTCTGCCAAAGCTTTTCCCAGCTCTTTGCCAATAAGTCCGGTTGCACCCGTGATCAAAATATTCATAAACTCTCCGTCATTCGATTTTCTATTTCTTTAAGACCTTCGTAAAAGCTTGCAAGCAACGACCCCGCGCTTCGGCGTGCTCAATCATAGGCTCAGGATACTTATCTGTGTCAATCTCGGGTATCCATTTCTCTATGTACTTACGATCTGGATCGAACTTTTCTTCCTGGGTCGTGGGGTTAAAAATCCTGAAGTATGGAGCCGCATCACAGCCCGATCCCGCAGCCCATTGCCAGTTTCCATTGTTGGCTGACAAATCGAAATCTAAAAGCTTCTTGGCAAAGTATCTTTCGCCCTCGTACCAATGAATAAGCAAATGTTTGCAAAGAAAACTTGCGACGACCATGCGGACGCGGTTGTGCATATAACCTGTGGTATTTAGTTCGCGCATCCCCGCATCAACAATGGGATATCCGGTCATACCTTCAGACCATCGGGCAAAATCTTTTTTTGAGTTTCGCCAGGCGATTTTGTCATACTCGGGCCGGAAGCTAGTGGTTTCGACTTGCGGAAAGTGCCAAAGAATTTGCATAAAGAAATCACGCCAAATCAACTCGCTCAACCAGACATCAGAATATTTCTGACCTTCTCTTGCAAGCTCTCTAACACTTAAGGTTCCAAAGCGAAGATGCAATCCTAAATGTGACGTTCCCGACTCCATGGCCGGAATATTTCTTGTCTTCTCATAGTTCTTCAACATCTTGGTTGAAAGAGTTAAAGGAGGAAACTCAATTGATGACAACTCAAAACCCAAATCCTTGAGGCTGATCATCTTTTCAGGCTTCATCACTTTTGCATACGAGCCTTCATACAAATCGTTGGGATAGGACTTCAAATAGAAAGGCGATAGATTTTCTAAAACTTTGTTTTTATAGGGCGTGTATACCGTATAGGGCTTACGCATTCCTGTTAAAATCTCTTCTTTTTCGAATAGAGTTTGATCTTTGAAGGTTTTAAATTCGATCCCTTTAGAGTGAGCCAGCTTCGCGATTTTTTCATCTCGAGTTCGGGCATAAGGCTCGTAGTCATGATTCGTGTATATCGCCTCGATGTTGTGTTTTTCTATTAACTCTTTGAAGACTTCTAAAGGCTTCCCATGACGCACCCACAAATCAGACTTTCGCTTTTGAAACATTTCCTTGAGGTCAGAAATCGTTTCATGGATAAAGCTAACCCGCGCGTCAGACTTATCTTCCAACTTGTCAAGAATGTCTGAATCGAAAATAAAAAGGGGCAGAACATTTGAATGCTCTTTCAGGGCGTGAAACAGCCCCGCGTTATCATCAAGACGCAAGTCACGCCGAAACCAAAACAAAGTTATCTTTGTCATCTTCTAAGTCCAGTTGCAGTTAGCTTAAAGGGCGAGTACTTTACTTTAGTTGTATATCATTGCCTAAACTTAAGGTACCTTATCTCTCTATGGACGACAAAAAGTCTGTTAAAAAGCAAAGTCCGCCCAAAGGCCTTGATAAAATCAAGTCGTCCGTTTTTTCGCGCAGCCTTTCCATTGCTAAACTAACTATTCAAACCGGCGCTTCCGTTGCTCAGCATGGAGTCACCTCTGTTCTAAAAAGCAAGGAAGACAAAGAAGCCACCTGGAAAAAGCTTTTGCTAAACCAAGCCTCTTTGATTAGTTCCGAACTGGGAGAACTTAAAGGCAGCTTGATGAAAGCCGGACAGATGCTTTCGATGTACGGCGAACACTTCTTGCCTCGTGAAGCCAACGAACTTTTGAAGTCATTGCAATCTGACTCTCCACCACTGACTTGGGCTGCTATTGAGCCCACATTGAAGAAAAATTTACCCCAAGAAAAGCTCGACCTGTTAGAGATCGAAAAGGAAGCCCTGGCTTCAGCATCCATGGGCCAGGTTCACCGCGCGCGCATTAAAGCCACTGGCGAAAGCATTGTTTTAAAAATTCAATATCCAAATGTCGACAGAGCCATCGATAGCGACTTGAAAGCGATTCGCACACTCTTGAGCACGATGAAGCTTCTTCCAAAAGATTTCAACATGAACCCCTTATTCGAGGAAGTTCGTGAGATGCTTGTTCAAGAAACTAATTATGAGCTGGAAGCAACCTTAACAGAAGATTATTTTGAACGCCTGAATGGCGATTCTCGTTTCGTCGTACCTAAAGTTTACCGCGAGTTTTCTGGACCAAAAATTTTAGCGACATCCTTTGAGCGTGGCCTGCGCGTCGATGATCCATTAATTCAAAGCCTTGCACCAGAACGTCGCAATAAACTGGCTTTAAATTTCCTGGATCTTTATTTCAAAGAGGTTTTCCAGTGGGGTGTCGTTCAAACCGATCCACATAGCGGCAACTATCGTATTCGCATCGATCCCCAAGGCCGCGATCAGCTGGTGCTCTTTGACTTTGGCGCGACTCGTACCTATCCAGATAGCTTCTTGAATCCTTATCGTCGCATGATCAAAGGAGCGCTTCACAACGACCGCGACCTCTTCACCCAGGCGGCTACGGATTTGAAATTCATTGAAAATCAGGACAATAACGAACTTCGCAAGTTGTTCGAGGATTTTTGTTTTGAAAGTGTTGAGCCTTTTATTGAGGCCAATGATCCCCGTAATATTTTTCAGCAGATTGATTCCGATGGAAATTACGACTGGAAGAACACCGATCTTCCGCAAAGACTTTCTCGCAAGGTCCTGCAAATGATCCGTCAGTTTCAATGGCGAACACCACCGCGAGAGATCATCTTCCTTGATCGCAAAACCGGCGGTGTTTTTATTTTCCTTTCGATCTTAAAAGCCAAAATTCGTGGACGCGATATCTTGTTAAAGTACTTAGAAAAAATTTAGAGGCCTTATGTTACGTTTTATTTTACCACTTCTTCTTTGCTCTTCTTTATCCTTGGCCGCTTCGAATCCGCCAAAGGTGGAGTTTAAAGCTTTATCCGCAGAGCCTATTTCTAAAAACAGCGTGAAGTTTTCTGATCTTAAGGGAAAAGTTGTCATCGTGGACTTTTGGGCTTCGTGGTGTGAGCCCTGCAAAGAAGCTCTGCCCCACTACAATAAGCTCTATCAAAAATATAAGGATCAAGGGGTCGTTTTTCTAGGCATTAACGAAGACGATGACAGCAAAGAGCGCGACGCTTTCCTCAAGGATCACTCAGTTTCATTTCCAGTTTTATTTGATAAAGACAAGAAGATGGCCAAAGAGTTTCAAGTGGTGGCCTTACCTACATTATTTGTCTTCGACAAAAATTTAAAACCTGTGACTCTTTATCGTGGGTTTGACGAAAAGAAGCCACAGGTTTTGGAGAAGGGAATTCAGGATCTTTTAAAGGCGCAGAAGTAGGGTTACTTCTGCGTGATTTTCGCTGGTGGAGTTGGTTTTCCTGGAGCCAACCACACGTCTACAATATCGCCTTTTTTTACTTTACCTTTACTGTCTTTATACCAGAAATTCGATCTTTGTCGTTCTTCCGCGTAAAGGCCAAGGGGTCTGACTCGGTCATTTTTGTATTTCAACGAAATTTTCACAACTCTTTTGGAAAGCTTTTCTAATTCCTCAGGTTGTGAAATACCGTCTCCATTTTTATCTTGCCACAGAACGAGTTTATCAAAATCCTTATCGCGTTTATCAATAACGCCGTCATGGTTCGTATCTAGTTTTTTCAAAACATCAAAACCATTTTTTTCTGTTCCGTTGTCACCGAACAGTTGATCTTTTTTAGTAATTTTCCCGGAGCCATCTCTGTCAATGGCCAAAAAATATCCTGGGTGATTTGCTTCCGGCCAAGATGTATTCGTCACCGCATTCAATGGAAAATCACTCGTATTCGCAAATGTAGGTCGAGCACCATCAAAGAACACCATCAGAGGAGAATAATAGCCACCGCAGAATCCTGTCTGCCCCGGGAAGGCGACGCTGATATCTACATTTGATTTATCTGACGATACTGAGATCCCTGCTAAGCTGGCACTCAAAGGACCATTTTGTCCCATGTAGCTACTACATGCTTTAGCAGGAATGTATGAAGAAACACCATAAGCTCCAAAAGCACTTCCCGAACAGTCTGTCACTGTTTGAGTAAAACCAACACTCTCCGGGACGATGTAAACAGGCCCTGGATCAGAATCAATGATATTACCTGAAGAATCTACCTTCACGTTCGTTGGGAATGCGGTGTTTAGAATCACAGAATTACCATAAACACCCGCCGTGCTACCAGCAGCCATTGAATACTGAGACGGATCAATCGGCTTGATCGGACCACCCACTACACCTGTTGCAGTTACCAACATCGCCGGATAGTTAACGCTGATTGGATATTTTGTCGTACCGATGACCAGTGTGAATGCCGCAGTGACAATTGAACTCGGTGCAATTGGATTTGTCACTCCACGCAAATTCGTTCCGAAGCAAGAGTTGTGAATTTTCACTATAACTTTCGAGTTCCCCGAGCGAGTCACCATGCCTGAAGCTGGGGCCGAACTTACGGACTCCCCCGATGTCGCTGTATTCACAGACATCGGAAAGCTCCGCGTCTGCGCATAACTTGCACTTCCTGATAGAACAATTGCCAAAACAATTGTTTTCTGAAAAAGAGCTATCCCCATAATTCCCCCTCTAATTAACTTAACGTCCTAAAGCCCCGCGGTCTGAGTATCCGCTTTAAGGTCTTGAATCTTATTAATTTTAAAATAGATCATACGCTTCAAAACTGACTCCCGCGTCACTACGAAATTACAAACCTTATCAGCTAGCAAGAGCTTGTTAGTTGCGGTTGTCCCCTTGTACATCACCTTATAGAAGTTCGAATGATAGTATGGAGCTTTTGTTTTATCTCCATTGGGATAACAATCGGCTGCGACATCTTTTTGAGGCTCCATGACATATTGAATGACCTTCACCGCACGCAATCTAAGAATAGATTGTCCTCCCCCCACGGAAGGCACGTTTCTTAGGAAGGTGTCTGCATCTGGAATTGCAGCACCGGTGTCAGGTTGAGTTTTTAATAGCATTGAAGAAAATGGTTCCCCCACAGGCTCCAAGACCGCTCCATTCACTGCGCCCACAAATATTGGACTGCGTGGTGGAACTTGCATATTTAAAGAGCCATCGGCAAGAAGAGGACGCATTTTTGCTAAGGTATCTAACATCAAAGTCATGCCGTTGATCCAAAAACCCGGCCTAACGTTTGTAACCCAATTATTGCGATTCACAGAGACGAAGCTTAAAGTTGCCGCTGTATTAAAATCCGTTGGTGCCGGACCAATAGAATAGGCCGCCGTGGGATCATAATTCATCGATGCGCCAGCTGACAAATCTTGAGATACGATATTCATACTCTTAGTCACTGTCGTCGCGGACATAGTAATAGTTCGGCTCAACGTATTTTTTATCGCATTTGCAGGAACATCCGGAAAGTAATCAAAGAAGTTATTTCCCGCATCATCGTTAACAACGATGTTGTTATAAGACGGTTCAACGGCATTGAAGTCATTGAACAGAATTCTTTCCGCCAACATCTGATCGATTGATTGCTCCAACTGATTTTTTAAATCCACCTGATCTTTTGAAACCATGATTTGAGTGGCAACGACAGCAACAGTAACAACGGCTACGAGTCCAACCCCAACCATCACTTCAATAAGCGAAAAACCTTTATTGTTTTTTACTATGTTCTTCATTTTGCACTCACCACGAAAGAGTAATCACGAAATGGTTCGCCCGCTTGAATCCATGATTTATGTGTCATTCGCAAGGTCACTCGATACAATCCACGGAATTGTTCCAAGGGTTGAATCACAAATCCATAGGTCCCTGCACAGTTCGGACATTGAGCTCTGGGAACGATGATTCCGTTATCCCAAGCCATTGGCAATGTCGCGACATTTAAAGCCGTATTCGGTCCTGACGCATAGTCAAAATTGACTTGATAATTTTCAACACCCGCTTTGATATTTTCAGCAATGTCGTTAATTTGACGTTCTGTTGACGAAAGAACCACACTTCCTTTCGTCGTATTTCTTAATGCAACCATACCACCTGTAAAAGCAAATCCCACGATAGCTAACAGGCCAAGGCCCACTAAGCTTTCAACGATAGTTTGCCCTCGATTATTTTTTAAGCGGCTCATAGTTAAATGATTGTTTAATTTCATTTTCATATACCACTCTCTCTTGACTGCTCGACCACATAGAACCTAATCAAACGCTTCTTACACGTCGTATTCGATTGCCCACTAGAACCAGTAACCATTCCGCAATCTGGATCCACTGCGGTCCACTGGAACGGATCTGCCTTAGCGCGCAAACTAATTGTGTTACAAGACCTGATAGTCGAAAGATCTTGCACCGACGGAATTGGATGCCAAATAGGAGATGCCAATGGTGTATCGCAAGAGCCGCCTGAAAGTGGCGCAAGAATTCCAACCTTGCGCAGCTCGCGCGTGGCCTGTGGATAATAGATCGAACTCCAGTTGATCCCAGCTTTATAAGCAGTGGGCTCAATAAACAACTTACCGACAATAAAGGTCGCAATAATTCTTAACGGAGTCGTGCGCCCATTGATTGTCAATTTATCACAGGCAAAAAACCCAGTTACCAGAGTGGTCTCAGCCGGAATAACACAATTTCCAACTATCGAAGCCACTTTAAAGCCATTGACTCCTGGACCAAATATTAAATCCTGACTATATGCCGGATCTTGCCCCGCAACCGCTCCCGCACTTCCTGCAAAGTTCCATGAATGTCGAGTCGAAGGAGCAAAGTTCACAGACCAATCCGCTCCGCCAAATGACTGCGAAGTCATTGAGCTACGTGCGTCCTGACATTGTTGTTCAAGATCGTCTAAATTATCCGCAGGCTCTGAAACATTCAACGCAGCACTTGTGCTGGTTGCAGAAACATTCGATGGAGGGTTCCACAATGTGTTCTTAGGGGCATTCAAAGAGTAATTCAAATATCCTTGAAGTTTTGTATTCGCAGTTGGGAATAAGTCATTCAAGATTGGCTGACCTTTATAATAAGTATTGTCATAACCTAATATTCCAATACTCGGAGCTTCTGTAAGCCCTTTTGAGTTGATTAGATTCTTAACATTATTCCCAGTAACAGCAACTTCAACTTTATCATCATAATAGTAAGTTACGCCACGTTTCGTATTTTTAAAGTAACCATTCACGTTGATTGTGATCACTGGAGGATCAGAAGTTATAGACGTGTAGTCATCTAACTGCTGCTTCGCCGTCGTCAATGCATTCGTAGCTGTTGTAATCGCAGTATTCTGATTTGGAATTACGTTATTATTCAAATCCTTAATCGTAGCCTTCAACCCTGTGATTTTTGTTTGCAAATCAGAAATGACCTTAGGATCTTGATAAGCTGTCGTATCAACCGGAGTCGCAGACGGTGATGCTGTTGGACTTGGAGATGGCGACTCCGCCGGTGTCGCAGTTGGATCTGGGCTTGGACTAGGGCTAGGTGTTGGAGTAGGAGTAGGAGTAGGAGTTGGCGTAGGAGCAGGAGCAACAGGCTTTGCCTGTTCAGCGGCTAGGTCACTTTGCGCTTTAGACAGATCATTTTTAGCAGTCTGAAGCTGAGTATTCATATCAGCCAAATTGCTATTTGCGTTCGTTAAATTCGTTTGCGCGGCATCAACATTGGATTGAAGTTTAGCTTTTTGAGCAGCAGAACCAACTTCTGGAGTGATCGTAAGAGATGAATTGAGAGGCATCGGTTGCTGAACAACCTTTCCATCAAATGAAAAACTCACATAGACAACCGCACCAGTATTATTACCATTATACTTAGCTTTTCCCGAACCCCAATTACCGCTTGTAGCTGGGCCACCAATCGCATTGGTCTGTGCGGAAAATTTACTTCCCGTTGCAAAGAACACTTTATAAGTAGATTTACTGACTGTATCGGATGTGGATCCCCCAGTAATCATGGCACCTAACGCTGTATTCGAAGCTGCAGTACGACTTGCCTGTGAAGCAGAAAGATCCGCACACTTCGCAAGCAAGCTTAGATCAGGCACCACTCCAGCAGCAATTTTTCCAAAATACCTGAGGCCATCATCAATACCCCCGTCGTTTTCAATACCTTTAAGGAAGCCACCAAAGCTCGTAGCGTCCGCCCAGTAACGATCCGTCAATCCACCGGAAGATCTAGGGACATATTGATCATCTGCAGAAGCCCCTAAAGATTTAACCCAACCACTGCCCAAAAAAACTCTATCTGCAAAAGTAACTGCTGCATACGGAGAGTCATCGGCTGTCGCAGTGGTGCTGCCTGGAATCTGAGGCAAATAGATATCTCGATTTACAAACACTGGGCTGAGGAATACAAGACCGCTTCCAGTCCCTAACTCTTTTCTATTATTGAACTGATGTAAACCGACATCCCCAGTTGCCATAGATGTATTCCACGGGACATCTAAATGCAGATCTTGCGGCATCAATAATGCGAAGGAACCCACTTCGCGGGGATAAATTGCAACAGAGGACTTCAAAGTCAGCTCGTTGTTTGCAAGTGTAATAACGCTTGCTCCCGCATCTAGCAGGCTGACCTTAATCGAAAGATAAACTTCTTTACCAGCGCGAGGAAGATAGGCACTGGAATCTTTCGTCAACTCAACAGAAACACCAGACACAGGAATAATTCTTCCTGTCACCTCATCTTTGACGGTTTTCAATTTTTGCATAACATCGAATAACGGATGACTTGGCGTTAACATATCCGGTTTTAATGTCATCGTGAATGTTTTCAAACTCAGGTTATTAATATCCACCGGACCTACAGACACTCCACCCGCAATCATTTGACGAATGTAGTTTTCTTGGTCCCCCGACATAATCAACCGCTCAACGCTTGCTGGAGTTGTTAGGGTACAAGTAGGATTTTGCAAAAGAGTGCTATCCAAAAAACAGTACTTCTGACGTACACCGAAAATGACGTAGTCCATCGTGCTATTCAAAGCAAAACGAAGGTTCACCGCATTTACTGTTTTAGTGATTTGTTTCTTTTGCCCGATCACGTAATTCGTTAAGAAGTAAAATGAAATACTCATGACCGCCGTGGCCGCAAGAATCTGCATCATCACGTTACCGCGCTGATTTTTTACAAGACTACGTACAGTGGTTCTCATAAGTGCCTCGTCTCCAGTGCTTATAGGAAGATATCGGCAGAACTTGACGAAAACTTTCGGAAAACCGAGTCTTTTTACTAAGTTAAAATGTTCTATGTACAAAATGTAGTATGGATTCTCAGCCCGAGACAGGGTCCCTCTCAAAGAGGAACATCGGGTTTTCTACTTATGTTCCGGATCGAGACAGCTGACTCCGACAATTTCTGTCTCAATAGTCGCCTCAATGATACCGAATTTCTTTACGAGATCTTTGATTTTCATTTTCACAATTTGCATATCTTCAATGCGAGCTGTGCTCTTAAGTACAACATGAACACTCATCACATGATTTTCGCCGTCTAAAGACCACAAGTGAGAATGATGGACATCTTCGACAAGATCCAATGTTTTAATTTCAGCATTGATTTCTTCAACTGAAGCTCCCGTCGGCGTTGCCATCAAGAAAACTCTCATCGCCTCTTTTAAATTTCTGAAGACATTATAAAGAATCCACAATGACAAGGCGATCGCGAGCCCCGCATCGACCTGGGGAACATCAAAAAACTTCATCACGATGGCACCGATCAACACCAACACCCAACCGGCAACGTCTTCGATCATATGCCACATCAGCATTCTTTCATTCAAAGACGTGCCCTTAGAAACCCGAAGAGCTGCATACCCGTTCACTGCTACACCCAACACAGCTAGAATCAACATGCCATCAGTATGGGGTTGCTGAGGATGAATCAAGCGCGGAGCCGCCTCGATCAAAATAAATACAGAACCCAATATTAAAACCACTCCAGTGATCACAGCCCCTAGGGTGGAGAAACGACGATACCCATACGAAAAATGTTCGTCACTGTTCTTGTGAGAGACCTTTTCCATTGTTATGGCAATCACCATCGCAAGGGCATCTCCAAAATCATGAAGCGCATCACTTAGAATCGCCACACTGTTTGTCATGAGTCCGCCGACCAGCTCGATCACCGCAAAACTAATATTCAGAATAAAGGCAAATCTCATCCTGCCGATGATAGCACCATGGCCATGGTGATGACTGTGCGAATGGCTGTGTGATTTGTTACCCGAATGACTATGGTGGTGATTGGCGTGTTTTTCAGACATAACTCAGTAAGACATTGCCCAGGCTTTTCTGTCAATAACTGCGCGGCTTGATTGACCCCTTTTTAGGCCCGTGATACCTCGATAAGTGCTATGACAAAATCTGGATACAAGAAACTTGCATTTGGCCTTTTAATTTACACCCTTCTCGTAATTTTATGGGGCGCGTGGGTGCGCATCTCACATTCCGGCGATGGCTGCGGTGATACCTGGCCACTGTGTCACGGACAACTCATTCCCGAAGCTCAACGTGGCAAAACCTGGGTGGAATACGCGCATCGCCTGATGTCGGGAATCTATGGCTTCGTGGTAATTTATTTCTGGTGGGTGGCGCGCAAACTTTATCCAAAAGGACATTTCGCTCGCAAAGCAGCTTTGGCCACTTTGATTTTTATGATCACCGAAGCTCTTCTTGGAGCAAAGCTTGTATTGTTCAAACTGGTCACCACCAACGACACTCCTTACCGCGCGTTTGTCATGGCCCTTCACCAAATGAACTCTTTCATGCTGACAGGAGCCGTTGCTTTAACCTACGCCTCTGCCACTTTAACTGCAGACCTCCCCGCGCCGTCATCGCAAGATCGTAAGTATAAATTTCTTCCATGGGTGATTGTTGTTTTGGGAGTCACGGGCGCTTGGGCTTCGCTTTCAAACTCACTCTTCCCGAGCGAAAATTTATTTGACGGATTCCTTGCTGACTTTTCCACTCAATCCCACTTCCTCGTTCGACTCCGAGGACTTCACCCTTTACTCGCAGTAACCGGTGCTGGCTCTTTGGCTTTCTTCTTTTGGATGAAAGCGCAAGTTGCAGAGCAAGCTCTGTTGCAAAAAAAATCTTTGCAAATGAGTTTGTTGTTAATCGTGGGAATTCTTTTTGGAATGGCGACTTTGTTCCTACATGCACCAGTCTGGATGAAGATAGGTCACTTGACCTTGGCTCACACAATCTGGGTCGTGCTACTTCAGTGGGTCTTCTTTGTTCGTGCCTCTAAACTGTCAGTTCGTTAGACTCCATCAGTCTGTGCAGAAAAAGAACTTTCTCGTTGATGTCATTATACTCCAACACCATCTGCTGAAGGTCGTAGTCTCGCACTAAGTAGGAAGCAAAAGCTCCGACCACTTCCTCAGGCTGCACAAGATTTTTCATGAATAGATCTTGCTGATGGGGATCTGAAATGTGCGTATGAATCCAACGAGTCAAAATTCGCTGCAACGAACTGAGCTTGAGTTTCTGCGGAGGCTCAAGAATTGTTTTCTCTGGAATGATCGAGCCCTCACAAACGATGTAAGGTGTACCGCGATCCAAAACGTTTCCCAGTCGTAACTTGCCTTGCCCTTGCAAAAAGACCAAAAGAGTTCCATTAACTCGCTCTTCGACAATCTGTGCGTAGCCATACCCCGCGATCTCTCGCACAAAGGGAACCGGCTCACCAGGTTTCACGGGAGTCACTTTAGCAGGGTCTTCGATATACCCAAGTGCAATAGGTGTTTGAGTGGCAACAGCCTCTTTAATCATAGAAAGATAACGAGGCTCAAAGATATTCAAGGGCTTTATAGTTCTCGGAAATAAAGTCACGTTAACTAGAGGAAACAGAAAGACTTCCATGATGCTGGACTCCTCGCACTTGAATGTCCATTATAAAGACTGTAAGCTAATATAGCTATGGAAAAGGTAGACGTAAAAATGAGAAATGTAGTCTTTTTTGACGGTATCTGTCACCTTTGTAACGGGTTCGTAGATGCTGTTATTACAAGGGATACAGCCCACGCTTATCTGTTTGCGCCTCTTCAGGGTTCCACCGCTGAAGAAGTTCTCCCCCTTAAGGATCGCGAGGATTTGGATTCTGTTGTCTATTATGAGTCAGGTAAGCTTTACTATCGCTCAGCAGCCATACTAAAAATTCTTACGGGGCTAGGTGGAGTTTATAAGTTCGCTGGACTCGCCTGGATCATCCCAGGACCTTTGCGTGATGTCCTTTACAAACTCATAGCTAAAAACCGCTATGCTTGGTTTGGACAAAGGGATTTCTGCCGCCTTCCTACTCCAGAAGAGCGCGGCTATTTACTTCCTTAGCTGTATCATATCGACAAAGGGACGATCCGCTGCGGACAATTCATCTTTGTCGATTTCATGGATGGCGCTCCATTTTAAAGCATCGTGTTCGCGCAACTCCACATCGTCGTGCTCGCTCAAAGCCCAATAAACTCTTAAACGTATGACCTTCGAAGGGTATGCAAAATCTTGCTCGCCAACGAGGGCGCCAACTCGGATATTCATACCGAGCTCTTCATCAATCTCGCGCACCAAAGCGGCCTCTGGAATTTCTCCTGCCTCCACTTTGCCTCCAGGAAACTCCCAGAAACCGGCTCCACTTTGCCCGGGTCCACGGCGCACGATAAGAATCTTTTTTTCAGGATCAGAGTCTCTGCGAATCAAAGCCGCAACAACCAAAACAGGCTCTGAGTTTTGCTTCATTTATGCCTCCACAAGGCTCTCTATTACACCGCCTATTACACAGTGCTTTCAGAGCTTTTGAAAGGATTGTTTTAATCAGCCTCAAGATCCTTCGAGAAAACGTATTTAGGCTTGATATCGATTTCAGAATTGTTATGATTCTTCTTTTGATCATCCCCTTTCGTTGGGACCGGGCACTAAGGACATGACGTCATGATAGATACACAGAACTCATTTTTCATCATCCTCATCAGTGGGGTGGCACTATTTCTTTACGGCATGGGATTGGCCAGTTCTTCTCTTGAAAAAATCATGGCGGGAAAGATCACAAATCTTTTAAATCGTCTATCTCAAAGTAAATTCCTTGCGATTCTAACGGGTGTTGTCCTAACCACTTTAATGCAAAGTTCTGGCGCAGTGACGTCGATGCTAGTTGGCTTGGGTTCCGCACGCGTGGTGAATCTTCGTCAGGTCATGGGCGTTATCATTGGAACGGCCATTGGTACAACATTGACCGTTCAGTTGATTTCTTTCGACCTCGCACAATATGCCTTGCCGGTTTTTGCGATCGCTTTTGCGTTTTATTTCAAAGCAAAGAAAACTATTTTCAAAAATATCTCTGTAGCCTTCATGGGCTTCGCCTTACTATTCCTTGGCTTGAAGTTCGTTTCAGTGTCGTCAAATCACTTTGCGGAAAATCCAATGCTGACGGAGTTTTTCCAAAGTGTTCGGGATAACCCCGGGTATTCTCTTTTAATCTCCATCGTATTTTGCGCCATCGTACAAAGCAGTGCGATCACCATCGGTCTTGCGATGAGCCTGGCGGCCGTTAAGGCCATCTCATTCTACGATGCGATGATTTGGGTTTATGGCGCCAACATCGGCACGACCTCTGTCGCTTTGATCGCAGCTGCGGGTGGAAACTATATCGGTCGCCAAGTTGCATGGGCGCATTTTTTCTATAAGACGATCAGCGTAGTGATCTTCTATCCTTTCACACAGCTGTTCATTGATTTCTTGCTTACATTCGACACGACGACAGCACGTTCTATTGCCAATGCTCACTTAATCTTCAATATCGTATCTGCGGTTATGTTCTATCCATTCATCAACAAAGGTGCGGCTTTGATTGAGAAAATGTTCCCGAAAGCGGCCTCAGAAGAGTTCGGGACTGAGTTTGTGAACATGGATAACTATCAAAGCTCTGCCTTGGCTATATCCTATGCCAATCGCGAAATCATGCGCACTGCCGACATCGTGATCGGCATGATTAAGGATTCTATTCGTCTTTTTGAAACAAATGATCCTAAGGATTTTGACTCCATTAAAGATCGCGACAACAAGGTCGACTTCCTTTATCGCGAAACTAAAATGTTTCTTCTGGACCATGCCAACAAATCTGCAACTGTCGTACATCAGAACGTCATGAACATGATTATGTTCCTGAGTGACCTTGAGCGTGCTGCGGATGCCATCGACATCAACATCCTGGCCTTGGCAATTAAGAAGAATGCATTAAAACTTGAGTTCTCAGAGCAAGGTTGGTCAGAGATTCGCTCTATGCATGAACAGGTCGTGAAAGTTGCCGCAATGGCGGTGAACTCTTATCAAAATCGCGAGCTTTGCGAAGCGGTGATTCAGTTAAAACGCGATCTTGCTAAACTTGAAATCACGTTGCGCGAGAATCACATCAGTCGTCTCAATCGCGGTCTTGCGACTTCGATCAATACCAGCTCGATCCACTTAGATCTCTTAAGTGAATACCGCCGTATTGCGAGTCTTTTAGTTAACCACGCTTACAACCAAAGAACGAACGTATGATAAATGCCGCCTGGACGCCGATTGCTTTGCTGTTTCTTTCTAACATCTTCATGACCTTTGCCTGGTATGGACATTTAAAAAGTTTGCGCGAAACGGCTCTCTGGGTGGCCATCCTGGTCAGCTGGGGCATCGCCTTTTTTGAGTATGCCCTTCAAGTCCCTGCCAATCGCATCGGCTATGGCCAGTACACCCTTCCCCAGCTTAAAATCATTCAAGAAGTCATCACCATGGTGGTCTTTGCAGGCTTTTCGGTTCTCTATATGAAACAGTCCCTGAAGCTAGATTTCCTCTGGGCTGGCCTCTGCTTGATTGGCGCGGTTTATTTCATCTTTAGAACTCCCTAAAGAACTATCTTCCTTTTCTGTGTCATTTCAAGATACAATGGGGTCATGAAGTTCATTTACGTACTTGAAGATGATGTGCGTATCCAGAAGGATCTTTTTGAGACCCTCAAATTGATAGATCCGAAGCTTCATATTCGCTTTTTCACTAATCTTGCTGAATTCCACGAATGGCTCAAACTTGCAGTTCACGACGGCCCCAAAGCTTTGGCCGTTGGAGGCCAGCGCCATTCACTGGATGACTTAGATCCCCTTGAGCCCGCTACCACCCATGAGCTGCGCTTAGTGATCGCTAAGAATGAATTCCTGGGCACCCAAAACATGGGCCTAATTCGTCGTGCCCGTGAATTTTTCTTTCGCAAAAAGATGTGTTCAGAACAAGAGCCCACTGCTTGTATTTTAACAGCTTTCGATAGCCCTAATTTTGATATTAAACTTGCCGAAGATCGCATCATCAACAATGTGATCTTTAAACCCTTTGATAAGCTGATTTTAAAACAAGACCTTGAGTTTGCATTGATCGGTCATCAACCCATTGGTAGCTCTGCCACTGTGACGTCTATTAAGATTAACTCGACAATCGAGATGCTCAAGGAAGTCGCGACCCATTCGCTAACTGAAGTGGGTTTCACCACTATCAATAACCATGAAATCCAGATTGGCGCACTTACAAAGTACTACGCAAAGCCGTTCCAAACAGACGGCAAGAAGTCAGTCTATGCCTACTGCAAATCCTGCAAGGAAATTTCTGAAAAAGAATTCCTTTGCGACTTCCACTTCTTCGCAGCCGACAATCAACAAATCAGCGTGGTCAGAAAACACATTCTGCAAGCTCCAACCCACGACAATGAGGGCGCGCAAAATACACACGGCGCCCAGGCGCGAATTCTTATTTTAGATGAAGATGTTTCTTTGAGTATGGATCTTAAAATATTTTTGACAGACCGTTTTTCAAATAGCGAAGTTTTTGTCTATAACAACCTTGCTCAATTTCTTTCAGATCTTGGCGACAAGGACACTCCTCATCGACAACAATTGCCTGTCGGCTTTGACTTTGTCTTTTCTAATTATGAATTTTTTGAATTTGAAAAACAGCCGCGTTGGGAACAAATTTGCCAGAACTTAAAAGATCGCGCAAAACGCCTGGGACAACCTGAGCTCCCCATGCCGTCTCTTTTTATGATTTCTCGAAAGAAAGTTCCTTTAGATGAGATTCGCGAAATGGGCTCATGGACTAAAGATATTTTCTTCACGCCTTTAGATAAAGGCTATATGGCAAAAAAACTAGTCTCAGAACAAAGTGGCCTTGCTAATAAAACACCTGTGACCATTGCCTCTTTAAAAGAAAGTCAAACCTTGAAAGTTGCCAACCCTGTTGAGATCACACAAATTTCTGAGGCTGGCCTTGTGATGAAATATTACCGCGCGATCAGTACTGGGGCCTTCCGTGAGTTTATTCTGTGGCGACCTGAAGAAACCGAAACCCCAGAAATCATCGGCACGGTGAACTTTCATGAAGAAGACAAAACGACTCAAGAATTTTTCTATAATCACTTCATTTTCTTTGGCATGAAAGATCACTACTTAAAACACATTCGCCTCTGGCTTCGCGAAGCTTACATCAAACAAAAAGAAAAAGAATAGCCCGACGCTTATCGAGCCTCGCTCTAAAGAACTTTTTTTCTCTTCAACAACAAAGAGTTACTTACTACGGAAACAGAACTCATTGCCATGGCCGCCCCTGCAATAACGGGATTGAGCAAGCCAAAGGCTGCCAAAGGGATACCTAAAACATTGTAAATAAAGGCAAAGAAAAGATTTTGGCGGATCTTTTTCAAAGTAATCTGTGAAAGCGATATCGCATGCACCACAGATTGCAAGTCGTTCTTCATCAAAGTGATATCCGCCGTCTCAATCGCGATATCAGTCCCCGATGACATAGAGAAACTAACATCGGCCATAGCCAAAGCCGGAGCATCATTAATACCGTCGCCCACCATAGCCACTCTTTGCTTCTTCCTCTTAAGAGTCACAATTATATTGGCCTTATCCACGGGACGAACACCGCTTTTAAAATCCTGCAAGCCCGCTTGTTTTGCGATCTCTCGCGCGGTGCCTTCGTTATCTCCAGTTAGCATCATAACTTTGATGCCCTTACTTTGAATCTCCGCAATTGCTCTTTTAGAACTTTCGCGAATACGATCTGCGACGGCAATATATCCTAGAACTCTGTCTTCGCGAGCTAGCACCATCACACTGTGCCCTTTGGACTCTAGAGCAGACAAGAAATCTTTTTCTAAAAACGCTCCTGCCGCGCTCCAGTCGCCCTTACCCAATTTATAGTGCACATTTTGAACTCGCCCTTCAATGCCCGCTCCCATCACTGATTTGAAATCTTGAGTTGGCAATAACTCTAAGCCCATCTTGCGCGCCTCCTCGACGATGGCATGAGCCAAAGGGTGCGACGAGCCTTTTTCTAAGCTAGCGGCGATCTGTAAAACTTCTTCGCGGGAAAATCCCTGACTAGGATGAACCTCCGTCACGACCGGCTTCCCTTCTGTGATAGTGCCCGTTTTATCTAAAACTAGAACATCAATTTTTTCAGCCAACTCTAGTGCCTTGGCATCGCGGAATAAAATTCCCGTCTGCGCTCCTTTACCAATGCCGACAACAACCGCAGTCGGAGTTGCAAGACCTAAAGCACATGGACAAGCAATAACAAGAACAGAAACCGCCGACACAAATGCGGATTGAAGATTTCCTGTTAAGAACCAAGTCAGAAAGAACGTCGCCACACTGATCGCTAAAACCACGGGAACAAAAATTCCCGAAATACGATCTGCCAATCTTTGAATTGGAGCTTTTGATCCCTGCGCCGTGGTTACAATTTTAATAATTTGCGCAAGCTGAGTTCGACTGCCAACGCTGGTAGCTTTCACTTTTAAAGAACCATCCTGATTTAAAGTAGCAGCATAAACATGGTCGTCCACAACTTTTGCAACCGGCAAACTCTCCCCAGTCAGCATGGATTCATCAATAGTAGAGCTTCCTTCAATAACCAATCCATCAACAGGCACTGCCTCGCCATTTTTAACGATGACAATGTCACCAAGTTTAAGCTCATCAATGGAAACTTCAATGATATGACCGTCTTTTTCTATAAATGCTTTTTTTGGCTGTAACTTGATAAGACTTTCCACTGCTTCAGAAGTTTTGCCTTTAGCTCTGGACTCCATCAACTTACCTAACAAGATCAACGTAATGACCGCGGTACTCGCCTCGAAATAGACATGCTGATGATGCCAATTCATCAAAGTCACGATGGCACTTAAAAGATAAGCCATACTTGTACCGAGGGCGATCAAGACATCCATATTGGCGCTTTTTGCTTTAAGAGCATAAAAAGAACCACGGTAAAATCTCCATCCAATCCAAAACTGAACAGGGGTCGCCAAAATCAGCTGCAACCAGCGCGGCATGATTTCATGCTGGTCACTGACAAACATAGCAATCATTTCAATTATAAATGGCGCAGTTAGAACTACTGAAATAATAAAATGGCGAAGATCCTTGTGATACTCTTCTTGAGCCTTCATTTTCACAACATTTGAATCCACGGCAGAGTTGATCTCAAAAGCTTGATACCCCAAATCCTGAATGACCTTAAGCAGACTTTCAGGTGAAATCGCCGAAGAGAACTCCACGTGAGCCTGTTCAGTCGCAAAGTTTACGCTGGCTTTAACATCAGGAAGAGTGTTTAATGTCTTCTCAATTTTCGCCGCACAATTCACACAAGACATTCCAATAAGTTGTAGATCCGTACTTTGTGCTGTCATTGCCTTCTCCATAGGTCACCTCATCTATGGGTATACTCCAAAAAAATATCTCCACCCAAGAAGTATATTTTTTCTTGGTTTGTCACAAATTGAAAACCCCACTCCTAGTAGAAGACGAGAGTATTGCGAAGGAGTGTCCATGCAACTAAAATATCTATTTTCAACTCTTACATTCCTTGTCGTCACAAGCGCGGGCGCACATGGTGAAGAAAAACCCGGCCCCAATGGTGGACATATTAAAATGCCAGGCGGATTTCATACCGAGTTGGAAATCGATCCAGTCCAAGGCGCCCACATCTTTTTGCTCGACATGAATTTCAAAAATCCCACTGTAAAAGATTCATCGGTCAGCGCCTTCTTTGAAACAGAGAGTGACCAGATCTCCTATAACTGCGGAATCATGGGCAACAACCATTTTCACTGTGTACCTTCGAAGAAGCTGCCAACAAAGGGCGAACTTCACATAAAAGCGACTAGAGAGAAAGCGATCGGCAACGAGGTCGTTTATTCGATTCCGCTTCAAGAATTTGATATCAAAACAAAACCAGCCCCGGTGGATCATAGCGGGCATTAACAAATATTAAGTTTTATTTTACGGCTTATTTAATTGCCGCTAGATTTTAAATAAGCCATAAGAGCCCTCATACAACCGGTGAGGGACTCGTGAAATTATTTGTCTTATTAGCTATTTCTTTCTTCTTCTCATTCTCTGCCTTTGCAACTTTTCAAGATGATGTGATTGCATTAAAAAACTCAGCCCGGGATTATTTCGATACGGGCACTATCTGCGAAGAGGTCGCACGTCTTGAGATTCAGAATGAATTTCCCGCACCTCAATACAAAGTACTTACAGGTATTTCCTATGATAACGGCGATGGCACCGCTGGCGAACTCGACGTTATTGTTTTTGATACAAACATCAACAAGGTAATTAAGATCGCTGAAGTGAAGTGCTGGAAAAAGCTCGATCAAGCTTTGCAAAAAGCTAAAAAGCAAAGAGAGCGCTTCATGGGTTACAGAGAAAATGCAGCCAACATCTCTTACAAAAAAACTCACAGCAAAGAAACTTTCACGAAGGAACAATTTGCCTATGTGAATGACTTCATCACCATTGGCCAGCAAGGCGCTAAAGCTTTCGGCTTCGACCGCGAATTGAAATATTCTTTACGAGATTTCATGGAGCTTCGCGATCTGATGATGAAGTGCCAACACGAAGGAAAATGTGCACCGCCGGCCAAATAAAGCCAGTGCATGACGCCTAGTGTGGCAAAAAGGTACGGCGTACCTTTAGGTTACTGGGCGGACTTTTTGGGTGGCTATTAGGATGTCTTGGTATTCGGTTTTGAAGAGATGCATGAGGTCTTCGGCGACCTTGGCTGGATCTAGTTTTAGATCTGAGAGGCTTAGTGTTTTTACTGGGGTGCCTTCGTTTGTTACGTTCATGGCGAAGTGAACCATGACAGACACAGGCGACTTGGTTGCGATGCTGATGCTTAGCTTGCGATCGTTCCAGTAAATGTCGTCGCCTTCTCTGACTAGGGATTGACCATTCAACGTTGCGGCTGCGTGTTTTTGTAGGTAGTCCCGTGTAATCGATGCGAACATTCTTTGCAACGCCACTCCGGCAAAAAGATCACGATCAAAAACTTCGATGATGAAATGAAGCATTTCATCACTTTCAATCACGGCCTTTGCCAGTAAGTCTTCACCGTCAACCATATGAGTGAAGGGAATATCGCAGGCGCCCTGCCAGGAAATAATAGAAGGTCCTAGAACTCCGTGTTCAAGATAAGCAAAGAGCGAATGAAGTTGGCTGCCATCATAGGCAAATTTCTTTTCTATGAAAAGTGATTCCACGATTACTCCTTAAACAAATGACTAACATTGATGTTAGCCGACGCGAAAGCACGCTTCGCTCTTTGGCAAGACTCACACTGCCCGCACCATTGATCGCCAGAGAAATAACATGGCCAAATAAGTTCCCACGGAACTTTTAAGCCTTGGCCCAAACGAACGATGTCAGGTTTATTCAAGTGAGCGGTATAACATCCAACTGACACATGATTGGCTGTTGAGTACCAAAGTGCTTTAGTAGCCTGCTCTAGGAACTCACGGGAGTTATCAGGGAAAGTCGCTGCTTCTTCGGCATTGAATCCTGGAATCACGGCATCCGCGCCCAAAGCTTCCGCATAGGCCGCGGCAATATTAATAAAAATACCATTGCGATTTGGAACCCAGACTGACTTTGCTGTCTCTCCGGATTTTTCTAGATTATCAATTTGAACATCTTTACCCGTGGGAACTTCTTGATCCTCAACAATCAATGACGATTTATTGAAGTCCTTAAACCAAGTCACATCCATGACTTTGTGAGGAATTCCCAAGTGCTTGGCAATTTTAGCCGAGTGCTCGATTTCTTTGACTGCGGCTCTTTGTCCATAATTGAACGTCAAAGCCAAGACCACTTCGTGGTGATGCTTAATCGCTTCAAAAACGTTGACCGTCGAGTCTAGACCCGAGGATAGAAGAGCCACTATTTTTTTTGTTTTTCTCATGTCGCAGCCTTTAGATCACGAATAAGAATTTGAATGGTTTTTTGTCCAGCGAAGTAATTCCACTGCAACTCACCCAAAATGTCATAAAATCCTGGCACAGCTTGAAGTGTTTCAATCTGGCGAGGCGTTGGAGTAAATAATAACGCTTCCATCGATGTGTGCGTTTCAGGATCCGCCAGCTTCAAACGAAGATGGCCGCCTTTCAACTCACGCTTAGAAAGGATTTCGATCTTTCCGAAATGCAACAATGGAACTGTAAAGCCCGCACCAAACGGACCTACGAAATCATACCACTTCATAAGTCCCGAATTGACTTCTGGCAATTTAGCATCGATGTCATAGTAAATCTCCAAAGGCTTCGGCTTTTCACGAAGCTCTTCAAAATGTCCAGCTAACTTATCGATAAACATCGGAACTTTGGTTTCAGCTATTTCAAATCCTGCCGCCGCCGAGTGACCGCCAAAGCGACTCATTAACTCCGCTGCAGAACCCATGGCTTGAACAAGACAAGCTTCTTGACCTTGAGGAAGTCGCGCACTGCCGACGATCATGCCGTCATCACCCAACGAGCCTACGAAAGCGGGCTTGTTGAAAACTTGAGTCAGCTTTGTAGCAATTAAGCCAACCACACCACGATGGAAACTCTTAGAAGCTACGAAAACAAAGTCTTTATGTGGCCACTCTTTAAGTTTTTCTTGAGCTTCAATTTCCGCATCACCCTGAAGTTGCACACGAGTTGAATTATTCTTCATCACGGTGCGAACCATGTCCCGCGCTAAAGTTGGATCATCTAAAAGAAAAATATCCACCGGCAAAACGCCAGATTCCATGCGCGATAAAGCATTCAATTTGGGCGCGAAACGAATCGCCACATCTTGACTGGTCAGCGGTCTTCCCGTCAAATCCAACTCCTCAAGTAAAGCTCGAAGTCCTGCTCTTTTCGTCTCTGCCAGCTTTACCAAGCCGTGCTTAACCAACACCCGGTTGTCATCAACCAAGGGTACCATGTCGGTCAAGGTACCAATGGTGAAGTAGTCTAATACTTCTTTCAAATCCCAGTTGTTTTTAGGTAGTTGCGGATGATCCTGAAAGTATCTTTTAAGTCCACGTAAAAGATAAAAAGCAACTCCAGCACCACACAAATAACCTAAAGCAGATTCACAAGTTCCTTGATTTGGGTTCACAACAACGAACGCATTGGGAATCGATTCCGCCGGCAAATGATGATCCGTTAGGATCACATCGATACCTAGTTCACGAGCTTTATCGACAGCCGCATGGGCGGTGATTCCAACATCGACCGTGATAATAACACTGACACCTTGGTTCTTTAACTCTTCAACCACCGCCGCGTGAAAGCCATAGCCTTCAGACAATCGCTTTGGTTGATAGTGCTGAACTTCCGTAAAGCCTAAAGCCAACATTCCTGTTTTCAGAAGAGCTAGGCCCGAGGTTCCATCGAGATCGAAGTCCGCATAGATGCAAATTTTTTCTTTATTAAGGTAGGCATTACCCAGACGCTCAAGAGCTTGAGACATCCCCTTTAACTCAAGAGGATCTTTCAAATCAGCGAGCTTTGGAAATAACAACTTATCAACCTGCTGAGACTCAGTGAATCCGCGAGCTGCTAAAAGCTTACCAATAAGTGAAGGCCATTGCTGCCCCTCAACCGGTGGAGGTGTTGCCACCCCCTCCATACTTACTGCTTCTGCTTCACGCAGTTTCCATAATGGATTCACTAAAACTCCGGTCTAACACCTCTGATGACAGAGGTCCTGGTCAAAGCCTCCAATCAATATGATTCAACATATTAGATATGGAAGCACAATTTTAAAAGAACCATTCAACAACATAAGAACAGCGGCTCTTTTAACTTGCGACCTTAAGCGGCCGCTTTTTTAGAAGTCAATTTATCCATTAGAAGCACGATAGGTGCCGCTACGTAAATTGAAGAGTATGTTCCAAACACGATACCGATACAGATCGCAAAAGCGATATCCGCCACAGTGCCACCAGAAAACAAGAACAAGCACAAAGCTGATGTGAACACTGTACCAGAAGTAATCAAAGTACGGTGAAGCATATCATTGATCGCTTTGTTAATAATGAATCTATATCCCTTGTCGTGGTAATGAGAGTCTGTCTCGCGAATACGGTCGAACACAACGATGGTATCGTTCAGTGAATAACCGATCAAAGTCAGAATCGCCGCCAAGATAGGAACGTTCACTTCTTTACCCACCAAGACGAAGATCGCCAAAGTGATAACCGCATCATGGAACAAGCAGAATACTGCGCCCGGAGCGTATTTGAAGTCGAAACGAATCGCTACGTAGATCAGGATCACAAGCAAGCAATAGAATACTGCAAGCAAACCGTTACGTTTCAATTCCGCACCCACTTGAGGTCCCACTGTATCAATACGACGAATTTCTGGATTGTGAGAAGCGAACTGAGTCGTGATAACTTCTTTGATCTTTGCGATGTCAGTATTCAAGATCTCATTGGTTTCTTTATCAGTGGCGCCATGCTTACCTTGGAAGCGGATGATGAATTCATTCACGCCTTCGCCGAAAGATTGAACACCCACTTCACCCAATTTCAAGTCATCAACAGTTTTACGAACTTGATCGATTGAGACTTCTTTGTCGAATTTAACTTGGAACTCAGTACCACCTTTAAAGTCGATACCGTAGCTGATTCCACGAACCGCAAGGAACGCCAAAGAAGCCACCACAAGAATGATTGAAATTCCTGTGAAGATGCCAACTTTACCTACGAAGTCGTATTTGCCAGATGATTCTGTTGCATTTTGTTTGTTAGTCATTTGAGCACCCATATTAGATAGACAACTTCTTAACGTTAAATTTCACGATCAATTGATCCACGATCACTTTAGATACGAACACATTCGCAAACAAAGTCGTCGCGATACCGATCAACAAGTTCACCGCGAAACCACGAACAGGTCCTGTACCGAAGTACAAAAGAACAACCGCAGTAGCTGCTGTCGTGACGTTACCATCGATGATTGCTGACATGGCTCTGTGGTAGCCTTCTTTGATCGCCACTTTCAGACTATGCCCCATCGCGAGTTCTTCTTTAATACGCTCATTGATCAGAACGTTCGCATCCACAGCAAAACCCACTGTTAACGCGATCGCCGCGATGCCAGGCAAGGTCAATGTTGCACCGAATGAAGTCAGCAATGCAAAAACACCCGTGATATTGATAATCAAAGAAACGTTCGCGATAACGCCCATACCTTTGTAGTAAAGCAACATGAACAGGATAATCAAAGCCGCACCAATGTAAGCACCCATTTTCGCTTTTGCGATAGAGTCAGCTCCCAATGTTGGACCAACACGTCTTTCTTCCAATTGCTCCAAAGAAGCAGGCAAAGCACCCGCACGAAGAGCCGTTGAAATCATTTTCGCTTCATCCATCATACCGTTGCGATCACGGCCACCGCCCAAAGTGATAACTGCTTGTCCACCAGCAATACGATCACGCACGCTTGGAGCAGACTTAACGATTTTATCCAAAACGATCGCCATTTGTTTACCTACGTTGTTACCCGTAAGATCCGCAAATTTAGTAGCGCCCGCCGTGTTGAAGTGCAATGAAACCTGTGGACCACCGTATTGGTCGTAACCAACAAAGGCGTCATCCAAAGCTCCACCTGTCAAATCAGTATCTGTTCTTAACAAGAAAGGAACGGCGCCCACTTCCATGGAAGCTGCATTAGGTGCTTTTTCAAAGTACAAAACTGTTTTTTCTGGAAGCTTACCTTTAAGGTCCGCATTCAACTTAGTCACATAATCAGAATACTTCATGCCAGCCATTTTGTAGTTGCCAGCTTTTTCCGCGTCAGCGATCAAAGCCATCAACTCTTGCTGAGATTTCTCCGTAGACACGATCATGAAATCCAATTTTGCAGTTGTATTGATAAGCTGTTTTGCTTTTTCAGCATCAGCCATACCAGGCAACTGAACAAGGATACGATTTGAGCCTTGTTGAGAGATCGAAGGCTCCGCCACGCCGAACTCATCGATACGGTTACGGATAGTTTCAATCGCTTGCTGAATCACGCGATTTTTGTATTCATTCAAATAGGAATCGAAATATCGAGCTGTTACTGAATTGTCAGTAGAGCCAACAACTTGAAGAGTTGTTGAATATTTATCTGCCAATACCTTTTCAACTTTCTTTTTCGCATCTACATTGGCAACAGTGATGATCACTTCGCCCGCTTCTGGCTTGTCTGCTTTTACATCAGCGCCTTCAACTTGATCTTTTGCCAAATCAGCTTTGATTGAAGCCATCATACGAGTTGTGCTTTCTTTAACAACTCCGTCAACGTCAACACCCATAACCAAGTGCAAGCCGCCTTGGATATCCAAGCCGTAGTTCATTTTTTGCTTAGATGGCCACCAAGAATTTTCTGAAAAATTCACGATGTTTGGCATAACCCATACAAGAGCCATGACAATACCAGCTGCTGCGCCGATTGTTCTCCAACGAAGTCCGTCCATTATTTCTTTTCCTCTGTTGCTGATTTCTGAGTTGTAGCGATTTGAGTACGAAGCATTTTAACTTTAACGCCATCAGCGATCTCAACAGTCACAAACTGCTCAGAGATGCCTTCGATACGACCCAAGATGCCTGAAGTCGTGATCACTTCATCACCGCGTTTAATCTCAGCCAAGAACTTTTGGTGTTCTTTTTGGCGTTTAGATTGCGGGCGAATGATAAGGAAATAGAAAATAACAAAGATAAAGATGAATGGAACAAACATCTCAAAAGCTGAAGGTTGTCCACCAGCTGGAGCGGCAGATTGAGCGTGTGCTGTCGATACAAGTAGTCCTAATAACATTGATTCCTCCGTAAAATGCTTTGCCGGCATGGCCGAACAAGATAACGCTAAAATTCAGCATTATTCTCAGGAAGAATCAACGGTTTAGTCTAGTTCTACATCAGATATATTTTTTCTTCGTTGCTGCGTCGTCGCAGTACGGCGTACAGCTTCCTCCTTGCGCCTCGTAAAAATCTATCTGCTGCAGAACTACTTAGGCTTCTTTACGAAACGCGTTAAACAGTCGTCGCGATACTGAGCCCAACGACCTTTCGCGATCGCTTCGCGAGCTTTTTCCATCAACTTCATATAAAAATGAATGTTGTGAATCGTGTTCAAACGAGAGCCTAAAATTTCACCACTTAAGAAGAGATGACGTAAGTAAGCCTTAGAATAGTTCTTACAAGTATAGCAGTCGCATTCTGGATCTAGCGGAGACTCGTCTTCACGATATTCTGTACGCTTGATGCTCACTTTACCCTGCCAAGTATAGATCGTTCCGTTACGGGCCACGCGCGTAGGAATGACGCAGTCAAACATATCAATCCCGGCATCAATTGCGATAATTAAATCCGTCGGGGTTCCCACTCCCATCAAATAACGCGGCTTATTTGCCGGCATTTTAGGCGCCACATGAGGAAGCAACTCATGCATCAAGTGAATTGGCTCACCAACACTGAAGCCACCCAAAGCGTAACCAGGCAAATCCACAGAGGTCACTTGTTCTAAACTCTTAAGACGATGCTCAAGACTTAGACCGCCTTGCACGATTCCGAACAATAGACTTTCTTTGCGAGTCATCGCCGCTTTCGAACGCACCAACCAACGATAAGTGAGCGCCATGGACTTTTCAATTTCAGCGTCCGTCGCTGGATATTGCAAACATTCATCAAAAGCCATGATGATGTCAGAGCCCAGATCCATTTGGATCTCCATGCTCTTTTCAGGAGAAATAAAATATTTAGCGCCATCAAGATGCGAGCGGAACTCAACACCTTCTTCAGACATTTTACGAAGATTTGACAGAGAGAAAACTTGGAAGCCACCAGAATCTGTGAGGATGGGGCCATGCCAATTCATGAACTTATGAAGGCCGCCCATTTTTGCGATGGTTTTTTCACCAGGACGCAAATGCAAATGATAAGTGTTACCTAGAACGACTTGAGTTCCGCAGTCCTTCAACTCTTCAGGAGTCATAGCCTTAACAGTTGCCTTCGTCCCCACCGCCATAAAAACCGGCGTTTGCACAGGCCCATGGGCAGTCATCAAAGTTGCACGGCGGGCGTTGCCTTCCGTCTTGTGAACTGTAAATTCACCCAGCTTCATATTTTGTTCTGGTTTAGCTTCAGATGTCATTTGGTGTTTTCCGTCCAGCACGTCAGGTCTCCGTAAGAAAAGAGCCGGAACTTTCTCTCAATAGCCCATAAGTAGCAAGCTTTTACTGTTTCCAAAGAAGAAAATGCAGCAACCAAAGCCAATAAAGTCGACTGAGGCTGATGGAAATTCGTAAGAAGTCGATTGACGATTTTAAAGCGGTATCCAGGCTGAATTAAAAGCTTCGTAAAGCCTCGAAAGCCCTCTTCCGCAGAACCGGCCAACAGTCCTCCGGCGGCACTTTCCAAAGAGCGCGTCGACGTCGTTCCTAGAGACCAAATATTGTGTCCTTGCTCTTTCGCTTTTAAAATTTGCTTCCAAGTTTCTGAGGAGATCTCAACATATTCTTCGTGCATATCATGATCATTTAGATCTTGTGCTGTGATTGGCAGGAATGTCCCCAATCCGACATGCAAAGTGACCTCACAAATATTTACGCCTTTACTTTTAAGATCTTCCATGTCGTCTGCAGAGAAATGAAGACTTGCCGTTGGCGCCGCAAAACTTCCGGGAGTTTTCGCCCAGGCTGTTTGATACCAGGACTCATCGGCTTGAACGGTATGGCGGGCGTTACGAGCTTTTTGAATGTAAGGAGGTAGCGGCAACTCTGCGACCTTTTGAAAGTAATCTTCAGACACAGCTTCGCTGAGACGCACTGTTTGCGGACGACCTTTTTGAATCAAGGTCATCTTTACACCCAAAGGTAATTGCAGGTCTTCGCCTAGTTTATATTTTTTGGAGGGAAAAAGGACTTCCCAATCCGTTGAGTTGACCTGCTTAAGAAAAAGAATTTCCACATCGCCAGCAAAAACACGGCGCTTAAGAACTTGAGTGTTATTAACAACCAAAATATCCCCAGCCGGAATCTTCTCCATAAGATCTCTTAACGAAATCTCGATGGGCATACCGTTTTCCTGCACCCACATGACACGCGAAGGCCTTTGCGGAGAGGTTGCAATCAATTCTTCGGGATATTGGAAATCCAGGTCTGAAACTTTCATGATGGAGTTCTTAGTCCAAGTGCATGGACCCGCGCAACTCTTTTGATGCTTTTTAGCAATCTGTACGTTCTGAATCGAGTTTTGTTTGGCTAGCAAAACAGAGCTTGATAAAAAAAGTGCTGCAAAGAGTTTATTTTGGCCGAGCCTCAGCTTAAGCTGCTCAATAGAAATTTGCGTAAACCAATACAAAAACCAACAGAAGAAAAATCGGCAAATATGGCTTCATAATTGTCTCCGGCTTATAATGATTTTGCTAAGATCCTCAACGATAGAAATTTAATGTTAAAGAATTCGTTTTCGTCTTCAAAGAAAACGCGGCGGTCCTTGCCAAGAGTCAACGGGCTTAGTGTGGTGCCAAAGGACAAGTTGCCCTCCTCCATCAGAACTGTAGGCTTTTATAAAAGGAGTCCACCATGGAAAATAAATCTCAACACAGTTCCGACCCTGAAGTTAAAAAACTTGGTGAACTCATCAAGCATGTGAGAATTGCCATGCTGACAACCAGAACCATTGATAAAAAACTTCACAGCTCTCCTCTTATGACTCAGGAAGGGGATTTCAACGGAGATCTTTGGTTCTTAATTTCAAAAACTTCACAAAAGGTTATTGATATAAATCTGGATGATCGAGTGAACGTGACTTACTCCTCACCATTGGGAAAATATGTTTCCATCACCGGAATCGCCGAACTCGTCGAAGACAAAGAAAAAGTGGCAGCACTTTGGAGCAGCTCCTATCAAGAATGGTTCCCCCAAGGAAAGCTCGACCCGAATATACAACTTCTTAAAATCAACGTCGAATCCGCCGAGTACTGGGACTCCCATGCCTCGCATATTTCGCGAATTCTCGAGTTCGCCCACATTGCCAAAGGTGGCCCATCGAAAAAAAGAGAACATGGAACATTGGATCTCAACCACTAGCACTGAATGTTGAATTATTAGGCAACAAGAGCATGCCGTTGTCGACTCCCTAGACAGCACAGAAATTTTTATCGCGGAGATCATTCGGCCCCCAGATTACAAAGCAAACATGATAAAACCTCCCAGATGAAATATCTCAAGTACTTGCTCTCCCTAGCTGTTCTTGTTTCTTCCCTCAAAGTCCTAGCAACTGAGGAAGCGCAATATGCACGGGGTCTGATGGTGGCCGTGGACACCCGCGATCATCGAGCTTGCCAGGCCGCTCAAGAGCGAGTGCGCTTCATGGTTCCATCTTTCAAGATGGACTTATGCGTTCAAGATGGGGCCAATCCCTTCAGCATCGTCGTTGCGACAATTCCCCTCAATGAATGGGATTTCATGGGCGAGATCTATCAATCTAAAAAAGCTCCCAAATCTGTGAGAGATCAGAACGTCGGCTTTGTTTCCGGTAGTAAAACAGGAGTTCTTTTTATTCTTCCTTCCGCGAGGGAGTCAGATAGCAACCTGCGCATTTCTTTAAAACGTTCTGAGATTGAAATCGCAAGTGTTCGCACTGCGGACCTTTCTTTTTTAGAAGATCAGAAAATTCCAAGCGTTTCAGTTTCGTTTATTCTAAAGAAGCTTCCTGTGAACTATTCAGAGGATCAAAGATCCATGACAGAACGCATGGTTCGTCGTGTGCGCATTTCAAAAGCAATGTCAGAACAAACTGAAAAAGACAAAGAAAAGTCAGCTCTGTCTTCTTTGAATATTCTAGACACCATCAACACCTCTATTCAGGGCGCTACGACGCAAAACTTTGAGTTGGACGTATTCCTTCCGATTGCTTCCTGCCCCCACAAGAATCCCTGCCCTGCAGTCAAGAGTGACATGATCATCCCTCTTGGCTTGGGGTTCAGCTTTACCATGCATTTTTAAAAAGACAAACTTAAGGCGGAAGACTAGAGTTCCAGTCAGTCAGCCCACAACGATCCTCTCGACGTGGGCCTGCATTAAATATTTTTGCTTTTATATGGCAAGTGACGATCTATTAAATCACTCTGCATATCTCAATGGGAACATTTCAAAAATTACATCTGCGCTCTTAAGAACTTTTCCAGATCTACATCTGGAGGAGCTGCAATTCCAGCTCCTGGCAATGGTCCCGTTAATTCTTCTAAAGAGTAATCCATACGCAGTTCAAACTGTCGTTCCCACTGATAGCGCAACCACTTTTCACGATCGTACCAAGAACGTTTTGTCGGATCGTCATGACAAGACGACAGTTCCTTTGAATCGGTCGCTCCCCAACGAAGCTCAATACAATGATATGGATCAAAGCTGATATCGAAGAGTCTGCGTCGCGCTTCATCCAAATTCATTTTCACAACGATGCCGCTAGAAGTGGTATAAGAAATTTCACAGGCTTTTGCTCCATTGTCATAAGCAGCTAATAAATCCTTCGGAAGATTTTTTCCTTTATAGACAATTGTAGAGTCTCCGGCCTTGTGACGTTCAATATAACTTCTCGCTTGCGCTAGAAGCTCCATAAAGGTCACTTTAAGACGCGCATCCCTGGCTGGACTTGCATAATCTTCCCACTCCCCCATGGTGCCATAAATATTCTCAGGCAAACGATCTGGATGATCTTTAATTTGAATGTTCGCTTGAATTGCGGCATTCACCGCAATCACGCGGTCTTTAAGACTTTCACAAATATCCGCTACGTCTTGCTTCATGTCCAAAATCGGATCTAAGCGCAGCTCCCCTTTGGCCATTCGCAAACGAACATAATCATAGTAAGAAACGGATTTGCCCTTGAAAATAAACTTCCCATTATTCCAATCACCTTTTGGATCTGGCTGGGTTCCATAAAACTGTTCTGTTCCGAACAGTGGCAATGATACATTTTTAGCTCCAACAATATGCCCGCCCACGAGGGCACCACTGAAATCCGCTGTTGCCCCAACAATCGCAAGAGGTCGGAAGTTTTTAAAACCAGCACCTTGCTCTGGGATACTGCGCATAAATTTCGAATTAAAAAGTCCCGCGCTGACTGTATTGTCGGGATGTGAATCGATGTAGTAAAGACGACCATCATCACCGACTTTATAAATAATTGTGACGTGCCCATTAGGATCATACATCACGGTGCCTGGACGAATGCCATCTCTGCTAATTTTAACTGGATAGAAATCTGTGAAAAGAGCCCCGTCCTCTAGGCCAATCATACGATAAGATGCCGACCAACTGAGTTTCTTCATATCTGTATTTAAAAAACTCACAGCGTTAGCATACTTCGAAGCCAACCAATCCTCGGAGGCAACATTTACCGACGCAAGAACATCGAAGCGAGCAATCACTACATTGCCATAGGTCGTATAACGCAAATCTCCTTTATTGTTCGGCACTGGACGAGAGGTCACCATGCTTTCTAAGGACATAGGAAGCCCATTCTTCCACGCAAAATATGTTCGCAAGTAATAGGGAAAGTCAGCGCAATCCGCTGTAGGTTTTAGCTCTGGAGGATCTGACGCTCGATAAGAATTCGCACTGGATTTAAGACAGCTTTCAACAGTTCCACATTTTCGCGTTTCAATGGCCTGTCCAAGACTGGCAATGAACTCACCAAACTTCGCCTCATCTTGCTCCGTCCAGTGAGACTTTGTTATTCGCCAATCCGAGCTTGCCGCCGCCGCCAATACAGAAAATGAAAATACAACAACGAACTGAAAGACGAATCGAGATACCCTCTCCATAACTCCTCCTTCATAAATTCCTTCCCTTCAAAATACTCCACCCAAAACCACAGTCACACCTTTCACACACCCCCACCCGCTTAATAACCCCATCTTAATAAATCAGCGCAAAGGTACGGACACACTTATGGTAAAGATCTGCGTCATACACACGAAAGTATCGACGATTTTTTCAAGATAGTTTGCGCCTATACAGACTCTATAAATTTTCTATGTACTTTTTTGAACCAAAGGGAAGCAGGTACGTTTAGAGCAGATTGTAGACGTAGAAATGATTTTCGCGGATTTCGTATTTGATGTCGCTGCCGAGGAGGTCGAAACCGTAGCGGCTTCCCCATGTTGTTGGGTCTGTGGGAGGTGCTTGGCGTTTTTTGAAGGCTGGGCGTGGATCGAGTTCTAGAACTTCGATGATCAAGGAGCGCAGGCCTTTTTCGCCTTGGGGATCGCGTTTTAGAATTTCTGCTTCGGCCTCTTCGCTGAATTTTACTGGGACGCGGGTGATGGGCTCTGAGGCCCAGCCGGCATTGGCGTTGGGAATGGCATCGGCATAGGGAATATAGGGCTTAATATCTAAAACGGGAGTTCCATCGAGGAGGTCCAAACCACCGACATGAATTTCTGGACCACCTTCCGCATCAAAATCTACTTTCTCCAAAGTCACTGCAGAAAGACCAATGGGATTTGGGCGATGAGGTGAGCGTGATGCAAGGACTCCAACTTTACGAGCACCACCAAGTCGCGGTGGACGAATGCTTGGCTTCCAATTGCGCCCTCCATGTTCGTGGAATACAAACACAATCCACAGGTGGCTGAACTCTTCAAGGCTGCGTAGAGCGGTTTTTAAATCGGGATCGGAGTGAATTTTAATCACTCCTTTGGCTTGGCAAACTAAACCGGGTTGGCGTGGAATGCCGAACTTGTCTTTAAACGGAGACTGTACGTGCCCTATGGCTGCAAATTCAAATACATCCCCGCGTTTTTTCATCTTATTACTTCTTCTTCACAGATTCCCCGCCAATTACTGGCGAGGAAGTGCAGCAACGCCGATTTTAATAACATTGCCGTCGATATCTGAAGTCTCAACATGCTTCCCTACTGGTTCCGCCGTCAGAGCTAAGATATTCAAATTTTTAGTCAAAGTTTCTGAAACGATCATTCCCTTGTGAGCTTCCAAAGCTTCAAGTAAAGATCCGTCACACGCGATCTCCAAAGTGATTTTATCATCCATTTGGAAGTCCGCTGTCTTACGGGCTACTTGAATCTTACGCATGATTTCGCGAGCAAGACCTTCACGCTCTTGTTCCGCTGTCACAGTTGGATCAACTTCGATCGAAACAACTTGATGAGTTGAAATATTTGCGTTGTCACCTTTTGGTCCACGACGAATTTCCACATCAGAAAGCTGAATCTCTTCACCTTCAACCAAAACTGTTTCGCCTTTTTCAAGTTTCAACAAACTTTCCAAAGACAGTTTTTGGATTCCAGCGCCCACCGCTTTCATCCTAGGTCCCAAACGTTTACCCAACACTGGGAAGTTCGCCTTCGCTGTGATTTGCACGTAGTGATCCTCATTCGCATCGTATTTCACTGTGCGGAAATTCAATTCATCAATGAAGTACGGCTCGAACTTCTTCAAAGTCTCAAGAACCTGTGCACTTCTGTGGATGATCTTGATTTCACGAAGTGGGATCTTTGCTTTTACAGAAATCTTCTCGCGGTGATTACGGCCCAAGGTCACAAGGGCATCCATGGCCTTCACGGCTTCTTCCAACTCTGGACGAAGCATTGACAAGTCTGCCTGTGGGAAACTTTCCAAATGCACGCTGTCTTTTTTATTCGGCAAAACTTGCGCCAAATTTTTATAGGTCACTTCTGCCATAAACGGAGCAAACGGCGCCATCAAACGAGCTAGCGTCGTCAGAACTTCGTGAAGAGTCTCATAAGCATAGCGTTTTTCTTCAGGCATGCCATCTTGCCAGAAATGGCTGCGATTAAAGCGGATGTAGGTGTTGGTCAGATCTTCAATGAACTGAAGCAAATGAGGAACAACGTTATACAGGCGATAAGCGTCCATCTCTTTGTGAGTGTTGGCGATCAAGCTATTAAGTCTTGAAAGCACCCACTGATCTAAAATGTTCGGAGATTTCTTAGCATCACCTTTTGGCACAAAGCCATCGATGTTCGCATAGTTCGCAAAGAATGAATAAGAATTCCACCAGCGAAGAAGGATCTTACGAACGATATCGTAAACGCCTTTTTCAGAGAATTTCAATTCTTGCGCCTTCACCACCGGTGAATCGATCAAATACAAACGAAGTGCATCGGCGCCGTGTTGATTCAAAACTTCCATTGGATCCGGATAGTTCTTAAGGCTCTTAGACATCTTACGACCGTCCTCAGCCAAGACCAAACCATTCACTATAACATTTTTAAACGGCGCCTGATTGAACAACGCCGTTCCAATCACTGAAAGCGTATAGAACCAACCGCGAGTTTGATCCAATCCTTCCGCGATGAAATCCGCTGGGAAAGCTTTTTTGAACTCTTCAACATTCGCATCTGGGAAACCCCACTGAGCGTATGGCATAGAGCCTGATTCAAACCAACAGTCCAAAACCCCATCAACACGTTTCAAATCTGACTTTCCAGTCGGAGAAGGAATCGTGATGTGATCGACAACTTCGATATGAAGATCGTGGACATTTTTGCCAGAAAGCTTTTCAAGTTCTTCACGTGAACCCACGCAAATAACTTCTCCTTCGGCATTTCTCCAGATTGGCAAAGGCGTTCCCCAGAAACGATTGCGCGAGATCGCCCAGTCACGGGCATTTTCCAGCCAGTTACCGAAACGTCCATCACGCAAATGATCTGGAACCCATGTTGTGTTTTGGTTATTGGCAATCAAGTTTTCTTTGATTTTTTCAACCGCCACAAACCAAGAAGAAACCGCGCGATAGATCAGCGGAGTGTCTGAACGATAACAGAATGGGTAACTATGTTGAATAGTATCTTGCTTAAATAGGCTGCCACGCTTTTTAAGATCCGCGATGATGTCTTTATCGGCATCCTTCACACGCTTACCTTGATAGTCAGGAACCTCTGCCGTAAACATGCCGTCGTCATCCACTGGGTTCACCAATGGAATGCCAGCTTTTGCACAGGCAAAATAGTCTTCCTCACCAAACGCTGGCGCCATATGAACCACGCCAGTACCGCTATCAGTAGTCACGTGATCAGAAGAAATAATTCGGAACGCACCTTTTTCAGCGCGATCACCGAAGTAAGGGAACAGCGGCTCGTAAGTTAAATCTACAAGCTCTTTACCCTTCATCATTTGCAAAACTTCAACTTCTTCTTCTGGATTCTTAAATACAAAAGGAAGCAAAGCTTGCGCAAGGATCAACTTGCGACCCGTCGCTTTTTCTTGAACTTTCACATAGTCCATCTCTAGCCCCACCGCCAAAGCTAAGTTCGACGGAAGCGTCCAAGGAGTCGTCGTCCATGCCATTACAGAAGTGTCTGGCTGATTGATCAACTTGAACATCACCGTGATCGCAGGATCTTGAACCATTTTATAATTCTGGTTGGCTTCGAAGTTTGAAAGAGACGTCGAAATCCCTACAGAGTAAGGAACAACTTTGTAGCCTTCATAGATCAAGCCTTTTTTGAAAAGCTCTTGGAATACCCACCACACGCTTTGCATGAAGCTCACGTCCATGGTGAAGTATGGATTTTCCATATCCACCCAGCGGCCCACTCTGCGTACGGTGATCTTCCACTCTTCAGAATATCTTTTTACGATCGAACGACAAGCGTTGTTGTAATTAGCAACGCCCATTTTGAAAACATCTTTACGACTTTCGATTTTATTAGCTTTGTTGATTTCGTATTCAACCGGAAGACCATGACAGTCCCAACCGAAACGACGAGGCACTGTGTAACCCTTCATCGTCCAATAGCGAGGAACAACGTCTTTTAAAACACCCGCAAGCAAGTGACCATAATGCGGCAAACCTGTCGCAAATGGAGGTCCATCATAAAAGCTGTAAGTTTTTTTACCCTTAGGATCGAGGGATTGTTGGAAAATCTTTTCCTGATCCCAGAACTCAAGAATCGTCTCTTCTTGTTTTGCAAGTTGGACGTCAGGTTTTACAGATGAATAAGGTGTCGAACGAGAGTTGTTTGCGTTTGTCATAGGTGCTTAATAACTATCAGGTTTTGGGGAAAGATGCATCAAAATCACCCCCCAAAAGCACTCATACGCTGCGCATTATGCAGCCACAAGGAATCCCACCAGTGCTCTCCTGGACAATGGGCTCACCAGAAATCGCTCTATAGAAAGAATTCCTCGCAAGCGCCCGCCACTAAAGCTTTCTGGGTAGCTCTCTCATCCAAAGTGTTTTGCAACATCTTCGCCAAAGAACCAAAGTCATTGTTGGGCTGATTCACGGCTGCACTCAAAATAATCTCAGCCATGGGCATGAGTTTCGGCACAGGATTGCCGCCGATCTTTTCGCACTCTTCAACCGGCGATATCACAGAATGCTTTCGACAAACCGTTGGTCGGTTTTGATAATTTCGACAAGCATTGTCGGGACCTAAAAATACACAACTGTTGGATGCAACCCATCCATTTTTCCATGCTTCATCAAGACGTTGACGTTGCGACAATTTGAAAAGCTTTTCTATATCAATGCCCATCCCATCAGCAAGTCCCGCCTCCAAAGAATCAGCCAGAATGACAGCATCATCTTGAGTGATCTCAACTTCAAGATGGCAGCAAGCTCCACAACCTCTTTGACAACTTGTTTTGATATGCGAGCTGAGTTGTTCCTGCTCATTGATCAACTCGTGAACCTTGCGCCCTCGCTCTGCCCCCGGGGTCAATGCGGCAAGAACATCTGAGTAGTGCAAAAGAAGCCTGTTCACTTCTTTTTCAAAACTTTCAAACTCTTCGACGGACAGAACATCTTTGTACTGATTCAAAATCGCTTTTAAATGCGGAGTCGTCTTCATAGGAAAAGTGCTTTCACTCAGCGAGAATACGCTGATCTCGTTCCTTCACATTAACACGGTCCAAGAGCGAACTACTTCTATAGTTCTCACTTTTGTTAAAACAAGACCAAAGCCTACTGCAACAAACTCGAAAGCGTTTTATCCACAAGGGCGCCAAATGTTTTACAGAGCAAGCATTCCTGCAAAGACTCTTTTCAACCTTCTTAGATCTATTTTCCAAATCAGTGATCTTGACTGATTCCATACCCTACCCCATCGGAATATAAATATTGAATTCTGAACTTTCAGAGCTTGGATTAAAACGATGATCATAAATTTCAAACTCCGGTGCATCCCTCAGTTTGTAATCTGACTTGAGCAACCAAGATCCATAAATGTAATTCATCGTAAAACCAATCTTATCTAAACTTCCTTTGTGGGTGAAAACTGCATAGCTCCCAGCGGGAATTACAATGGATACCATCCCCTCTGGAATTGCCTGATGATTGCTAGAACCATCACTGACCTCTGCCCCCGCCAGATAAAACATTTCATCGGGATGAGACTGGTCACTGTCATTCTTCATACAACTGATGACGCCCATATCCGCGGGACTCAAGCGATTCATAATTTCGCCACTGCGAGGAGCATAACGTCCCCACAAAGCCGGAATAACTTGATTGTTGTTATGATCGGGCGATCGCGCAGAAATAAACTTCGCCTCCATCCCAACGATCCTCTTTGCTTCAACAAATTTCACCACGGGCTCCATATTTACCCTCCATAAAGATGATCCAAATATTCCAAGGTGATTCTTGGCTTATTGAGGGACATCACGGACTGAATTCCGTCTTTTCGACATTCTCCAGGTGTTTTTCCGAACATGCTTTTAAAAGCCCGAGTGAAGGCTTCCTGCGATTCGAAGCCAGCCTCCAAAGAGACATCTAAAAGACGCTGATCGGTCTGACCAATGGTGATGGCCGCCGCAGTCAGACGACGTTTGCGAATGTATTCTTTGACCGTGTCACCGATTGCTGAACTAAAAACAATCTGAAAATGCCATCTTGAAAAACCCGCGACCTTGGCAATCGAATCAATCGCGAGATCCCCATTCAGGTGATCTTCAATATAATCGACTGCGCGCTGTATTTGTCGAAGTTGTTCCATGACGTCCTGTCTAGAAGATAAATTAATCCAGCCTCGGAATTGGCTTTTGATATTTTGTGCGAAAGATGGCTTAAGGACCATAAAATCTAACTGAAGATAAATAAATTCGACTAGAATGTGAGAACATCTTGATGACATGTGCCGCTAAATACCGATCTTTTTCTGTCTTCCGATACAAAGACTCGCTATTTTAAAACCATGACTACCCACGAACTTAAAATCACAGACACTGTTGTTGGCACTGGCAAAGAAACCGTTAAAGGAGCATTGCTCTTCGTTCAGTACGAAGGCTTCCTTGAGGATGGAACCAAATTTGATTCTTCCTATGACCATGGACGCCCTTTTCAATTTGTCATTGGCTCAGGACGCGTGATTAAAGGTTGGGATCAAGGTTTGATGGGAATGAAAGAAGGCGGCAAGCGCACTTTATTTGTGCCTGCAAGCTTAGGTTATGGCGAAAGACAAGTCGGCAAATTTATCAAGCCTCACTCTAATTTAATTTTTTATGTTGAGTTGCTTGAAGTTCGTGCCCGCGAGTAAGCGGACCAACGAACATCCATACAGACAGCTTTGATCACATATCCATTTGCGTACATCTGATCTCGAAACATTTTAATTAAAGCTTTGGAGTATGTATTCCAAAGCTTTAACCCAAAAACTATTCTAATCCCGTCTTAGGAGCATCCAGCTTTTCCACTAACAAATTGTAGGCACTTTCTGGAATCGTCTGCAATTGATCACCAATGATCAAGGCATTAAGATGTCGAACATCTTCAGAGTTCTTAATGTTGGGATTCACTTTCAAAACATTGCGATAAATCACTTCATGCAGGATTGCAGTCGCTTGAATATCATTCGGCAATTGCATCCACAGATCTAAATCAATCACATAGACTTTGCCATCCAAGGAATCCCTGCGCTGAACTATCAATTGTTTGAGTTCACAGTTCCAACCCGCAGAATAAGCCCCTTGATCATCTACACCTTCAAGCTTGCCTTGAGCCATGAACAGAGTTTCTTGAGCAAAGGACTGAAGAGTTTCCCTGTATTGCGCCCAACGTTGCGGATCGCGGGCTTTCAGACGAAACAAAAGAATATCCGCGATAGAAAGACTGTATTGAAGATTGTCCGTTCCACCATAATATTTAAAAGAACCTAAATCGACATTCACATGCTCGCTGACGAAACGAGGTTGAAAGCCATAAAGATGCTGAGTTTCGTAAACATCCAAGAAGGTCAGGTCCGCAGTGCCACATTGAATAACATTTCCACCATTACCCACCTCTTTCCATTCAGTGCGCAACCCATAGGACGCTTGAGATACAAGGGCAAACAAAGTTACAACAAGTGCAGAGATAATTTGCTTCACTTAGAACTTCCTTTTTTATTACTTGAAACACTGGTGACTGGGACTAACTGAATGTTCAACCGATATACTTCGGTTTTGTCACCCTCTTCCATCAAATTTGCAATTTTCCTTCGAAAATCCCGAATATGCTCTCGGACCTCATCCATTTTTTTCATATTTACGGCCATCTCAATGCTGGTGATGTCACGAAGTGATGGATCATCCTGCATCAAGGACTCCATCGAGTGCTGAAGCCCTTGCAGGTGATATTCACGAATAGCTTGGGAGGGAATGTTATGGGAGGTTGTCACGTCCTTATGAAGACTCTTATAGCCCTTATCAAAGGATATAAGTCCCATGCGCAGTAAACGTTCAAGAACTTTTTCGACTGTAGCTGCCGAAATCCCCAGACGCTCTGCCATCCAGGATAAATCAGACTTAAAGCCTTCCGTTTCCATTAAACAAAGCACAGAGAAATGCTCTCTATCTACAATCACCGAGAACTCATCGTTAGAAAGCTGCTTGGCTCCTTGGAACTCTTCATAAAGCCGTCTCTGTTTTTCAACCACTCTTAAAACGGATTCCGTTTCATAGGGCCCTAACTTCAGAGCTTTAACAATTCTAAGTATCAGACGTGAGCCTGGAATGGTAGTGTCGGATAAAATATCAGAAAGACGTCCCGGCGAAATCCCCAAATCCCGCGCAAAAGCCCGCAAGGAGTATCCCTTGTTTCGGTTCTTACGAGAATCAAAAATGCTCTTTAAAATAGCGGAGACCGTCTTTACTTCTGACATAAGCCCTCTGTTCATAGCAGGAGCCATGGGCGTGGCAATGATCCAATGAGCTTTTGGAACATCTTCAAGGTCTTAAAATTATTTTCCATCGATAGAAGCGCTAGATCGAATAGGACCGCTACAGAGCTATCCTTCCGTGCGACCAAATCCTTCGAGTTTTATTGACTCTCTCGCACGCACATAACCGAAAGCTGTCTTCCCATAACCATGACATCTCCATAAGGATCTAGTATTGGCGAAAGCTTTACGAAACGCGCGAAACCAGACTGACCATTTACAGTCCAAAAAAGATTACTCGCAGAAGTCGGGACCGGAAATATCGCCCGAAAATCCGTTGGATCTAAAAAATAATCGGTTAGCACTTTGTATTGTTGAAGTGATGGCAGCCCTCCGCCGATACGAGCACAGATCTGCGTGGCCGCAGAGTCTAAGATAACTCGATCACCGCTTTCGATGATTTCATTTCCAAGCTCGCCTCGATTTGCAAAGAAGCCCTGATACTGACTCCAGATGGAACCATCTGGAGATTTCCATGCAACTCCGAAACTATCTTTTAGGACCTTTGCAAAAATTTGTCCCTTCTGGGTTTTATAGATGGCGACGTCCTCAGCCTGAGCTTGCATACAAATAGTTACAAAAAAACCAAAGGCAAAATAAAAAGGCTTCATCGATCCACCTCCCGTTCCTGCTGACTTATACCCACAAAAGAAAGCGAGAATCAAGAAAATGGAGACCCTACTTCTGTCAAATCATTTGCATTTAGCATACAGAAGTCTCAATTAGCGAAGGAATTCGAAACCAAAATGATTCAAAAAAAATGCATCAACAACAACGGCATGAGTTTCATGGAACTGATGGTTGCAATAGGCATCATGTTCATTGCCGTTTAAGGCATTACATTCTTCATGATCTCTCAGCAAAAAGAAACTAAAGTGACACCAATTGGATACTGCACTTGTGGTGCGAGATGTTTGGATTAATGTAGACTACTAATAAAATGCTTGCATCCAAAAAACCTAATAGCTCAGAATGGAAAACAGTTAGCGGGATTGAACTCGGCTTTGCACAGCAAGTCTTGCTGTTTACCATGGATTTCGACAATCCATGATGTACAGTAACAACCCAAATGCTATGAAAAAGTGTCACGTGATAAAATAATTAAACCTTTATTGTCCGTCATAATGGACGGTATGTACCATTTTTAGTGGATCCCTGAATTTCGAAGTGCTGTAACTTCATATTCAAGAAACAACCACTCTCTGAACCTCTAAGTGTGTTCAGAATAAAAAATGGAGCTTCCTATGAAGAAAATAATTATCTCAAGCCTTATCCTATTAGCCAGTCTTACAGCACATGCCATTAATATTCCGAAAGGATTTAAACAAGAAAAAGTGCAAATCAATGGATTCAAAATGAATGTCTACAAAGGCGGCCAAGGTGCGCCTGTTGTTTTACTTCATGGTATGGGGGAATCAGCATTGATGTGGGAACCTGTTATGAAAGCTCTAGGCTCAAAATACACCATGATTGTTCCTGACCTTCGCGGTGGCGGTCTCAGCGAGACTCCAAAAAGTGGCTACACCAAAGTTGAAATGGCCGCCGACGTAAAAAGTCTTTTAGATCACTATGGAATCTCTCAAGCTGATATCGTCGGCCATGATATTGGCCTCATGGTCGCCTACGCTTTTGCTGCGAAATATCCTCAGATGACAAACAAACTTGTTGTGATGGATGCCTTCTTACCTGGTGTAGGTCCCGGTGATGATATCTACAACAGTCCCGACATTTGGCATTTTAGATTTTATGGAAAAAGCGCAGAGAATTTAGTAAAGGGCCGCGAGAAACTATATCTCGATCATCTATGGACTACCTTTTCCGCAGATCCTAAAACTTTCCCCAATGCAAAAAAAGATTACTTTGCTCGTCAGTATGCGGCCCCTGGACACATGAGAGCGGCGATGGCTTGGTTTAAAGCATTCCCTCAAGACGCTAAAGACAATAAAGAACTTTCTAAAACTCAATTGCCAATGCCAGTCCTTTCTATTGGTGGAGAGAAAGCCATGGGAGAGCCTTTGGCAGCAACAATGAAAATCGTGGCTCCTCAGGCACAAGGTATTACTTTGAAAGATACAGGGCATTGGTTGATGGAAGAAAATCCACGTGCCACTATTGAAGCTTTAGATCAGTTCTTAAAAGAGCCGAATAAAATGAGTGCACGTTGATCAAATTTGGGAATTGCCAAATTTATTCTGGAACAAACAGTCCTACTTTTAATAGGGCTGTTCATGATTAACACCAAGTCAGGAGGTTAATTCCACAGGTTTCGACCGTTCAAATTCTTTATCATCGATGGTCTTGCATCTGGCTTATCACTTTGTATGTGAGTGACAGGACACCATTTTTAGTTGTCTTGAATTTTAGAAGCTCTAAGTCTTGTTTGGGGCCTTCTTGGTGAAAGAGCCGTTTGCCGCTTCCTAATACCTTAGGATGAATCAGCAATCGATACTCATCGATAAGATTTCGACGCATCAGCGTTTGAGAAAAATCACCGCTACCATAGATATAGATATCCTTCCCCGCCTCAGCTTTAAGTTTGGCAACAGCTTCAGCCACATCGCCTTTCAGTAATATCGAATTTTCCCACTCTGCCTTTTGCATAGTCCTTGAGGCGACATATTTGGTGATGTTGTTCATAAACGCACCATACACTTCGACACTTCTGCCAACAGTCGGCCAATAGGAGGCAAAGATGTCATAAGTTTTTCGACCCAAGAGCAGTGCTCCAAATTTATCAAGCTCCCCAGACATAGCCTCACCGACATCTGTAAAATATGGCACTTGCCACCCGCCGTACTTAAATCCTCCCTCGGTGTCTTCAACGTTACCGCCTGGAGCCTGCATCACCCCATCGAGAGTTAGAAATGATATGACAATTAACTTTCTCTTAGCGCTTTTGTTTCTCGGATCGGCTTCCATGGGGCCTCCTGTACTTCCTAGAAATTGCAACTTACGGAATGAAGTATTTCAAGACATTGTCTCTGCTGGCCGCTCAAAATCAAACAGGCCACTATGATGTGATCTTCGACAAAAGCTTTTGCCTAGCTTGCTCCTTATTCTGAACCTTCCAGTTTTTCTAGGACACCCATTTTGCCTTCTTCATAGTCTTTCATTGCTTGTGCGATCTCAGCGCTGGTATTCATAACAAATGGACCAACACCGATAAGGGGTTCATTAATGGGCTCACCACCTAAAAACAGGATTTTAGAGTCGGTGGTCGCTTTAAGGGTAAAAGTGTCGCCGTCCTTCTCTAGATGCTCGTTTTCACTGAATTGACCCCGGCATTTTCAGGGAACTGACCCCCCGGAGCGTAGCGACGCTGCTTTCTATTTCAGCAAATTTTCTTTTTCAACAGATTTCCCTGTAGGAAGTTTGCTTTGCAATTTTTCCCGATAAGTTCCGCCTTGAAGTTGGATCT
>JACXTT010000118.1_pt1 | contig 119250 bp, 103 predicted proteins | sample 9270951 | NCBI WGS metagenome assembly JACXTT01 (sample SAMN15532306, study PRJNA645909) | rock metagenome | isolation source: weathered quartz diorite | place: Puerto Rico | collected 2017-06-21 | reverse complement strand
CGCGACCTCCGACCGTCTGGTCGAGGAGCGCCTCCGCTCCGAGTACGCCCCGCTCGTTCTCGAGCAATCGGCCCGCCGGCGCGTCGCACTGACGGCGGCGGTGGGCGAAGCCTCCGCCTCGCCGAAGGTCGCCGCGGCGCTCGCCGCCGCACCGGCCGACGACGATGCGTTGCTCGCCTACGATCTGTGGAGCGCGAGCGATCTCTTCCACGAAGGGTTCGCTTCCGCGATCGATCTCTACGACGCGACGGGGTCGCGACGAGGGCATTTCGGCTTCGCGTTTCCCCAGGTCGGAGGGGACCGCGAGATCGTCCCCCGCGCAGAGACCTCGGGCCGCGCTCCGGTCGTCGAGCTCGAAACCATTCCCGCGGGAGCTTCCGTGTTGCACGTCGTCCACGCGGAGCAGGCGGTCGTCGGGCCGTCGGGCGCCATCGTCGGGCGAGTCGTCGGCCACGTGCTGGAAGATCCGTCCAACCTCCCCTTCCTTCCCGGGAGCGCGCCGTACGTCGAGGCGCTCGGCGGTGGCACGGATCTCACCGGCCCGGCGGCCGACGTCCCCGACTACGTCCTGTTCGACGAGGACGGGCGCGTCGTCATCAGCACGGTGCGCCAGCCCCCCGCGTCCACTCCCGCCCTCCGGCTCGCGGCCTCCGCCGGGCGGCGGGAGAGCGTCGAGTCGGGCGATACGCGCTATCACGCGCTCCCTCTGACGGACGGCCGGCGGCTTCATCTGTTGTTGAGCCCTTCCCCGACGGCGCTCGACGCGATGGGCGATGCAGTGCGGCTCCTGCTCGTCGGCCTCGCCGTCGTCGCGGCGGCGGCTCTCCTCGCCACGCTCCAGGGAAGCGGCGGAGCCGCCGCGCTGCTCGACCTCGTGCGGGGATCGTTCTATCGAAAGCTCCTGGCCGCCGTCCTCACCGCCTCGATCGTGCCGCTGGTCGGCCTGTCGATCTTCCTCCGCGCCTACATCGATCGCCGCGGAGAGGCGAGCCTGGCCGACGCCGCCGCCGCGGTGGTGGGGGCGGCTCGCCGGGTCGTCGAAGACTACCAGAGCGTCCCCGAGGACGATCCGACGGTCCCTCGGCTCCGCATCAACGATGATTCGCTCTCGTGGCTCCGCCGCGTGGTCGGGCAGGAGATCCACCTCTACGAGGACGGGGCGCTCGCCGCGACCTCCAAGCCCGAGCTGTTCGATTCCGCGCTGGTTCCGAAGCGCCTCCCCGGCGAGGTCGACCGCGAGGTGGTCCAAGGAGGCCAGCCGGTCTTCGTCCGGCGCGAGCGGCTGGGCGCGATCCCGCTCCCCGTCGCCTACGCACGCATCGACGAGCGGGGCGGCCCCAAGGACGCCGTCATCGCGGTCCCCTTGGTTCTGGAGGAGCGCGCGTCGCTTCGCTCGGTCGACCGCCTCGTCGAGATGCTGCTTCTGCTGACGACTCTGCTCGTCGCGCTGCTCGCCGCCTCCGCCGCGCTCGTGGCCCGCTCCGTCGCCCAACCGGTGCGCCGGCTGGCCGACGCGTCGCGGCGGATCGCGGGCGGCGATTACGCGACGCCTCTTGCCTCGGCCTCGAGCGACGAGATGGGCTCCCTCGTGGCCGACTTCAACCGGATGGCAGGCGCCCTGGCCTCCCAGCGGGCCGATCTGATGCGGCGGCGCGATTACATCGAGGCTCTGCTGACGCACGCCACGACGGGAGTCGTTTCCACCGACGCCTCGGACCGCGTCGTCACCATCAACCCCGCGGCGGAGGCCCTGTTGGCTTCCCCCGCGGGGCCGCCGCGGCGAGGAGAGCGGCTGCTGGATGCGCTGCGTCGCGGCGGCGCGCTGAGCGCGCTCACGGACGCACTGTCGAGGGCCCCTTCGTCGATTGCGACTCCGCAGGAGGTCGATCTCGAAGGAGGGGACGGCACCGTTCGCTTGCGCGTCGTGCGCGTCCCCCTTCCCGATCCGGCCGGAGGGCCGACCGGATCGCTGATCCTGTTGGACGACGTCACGAGCCTCATGAGGAGCAACCAGCTCGCCGCCTGGGCCGAGATGGCGCGGGCGATCGCGCACGAGATCAAGAACCCTCTGACGCCGATCCAGCTATCCGCCGAGCACGTGCGCGAGCTGTTGAGGCGCCGGGGCAGCCTTCCGGAAGCCGAGGTCGAGGCTTGTCTCGAGACGATCATGCGCAAGGTTCGCGAGCTGCGGGACATCTCCAGCGCGTTTTCGACCTACGCCCAGATCCCGGATCTCGACCTCCAGACCGTGAATCCGGAGGAGTTCCTCAGGGAGATCGCGGCGCCCTACCGGGCTGCCGCCCCGCCCGGGGTCACGATCGAGGACCGCCACGAGGGAGCGCCGCCGATCGCCGCCGATCGCCGCGTCTTGGCGCGCGCGATCGTCAACTTGATCGAGAACGCGCTGCAGGCGATGCCGCAAGGCGGGACGCTGACGGTCGCCTCGCGTCGCGGGGGACCGGGTGAAGTCGTCGTGGAGGTGGCCGATACCGGCATCGGCCTGACCCCGGAGGCGCGTGCGCGCCTGTTCGAGCCCTACTTCTCGACCAAGAGCGCGGGAACCGGACTCGGGCTCGCCATCGTGCGGCGCGTCGTGCTGGGGCACGGCGGCTCGATCGACGTCGTCAGCGTGCCGGGGCGCGGGACCACCGTCCGGCTGGTGCTGAAGGAAGTCGTCGATGCCGGGGTCAAGACGTAACCCGCCACGTTATACTCCGCGCGTGAAGCCTCACGACGGCTCGGAGAGCGGCGCGTCACGGCGGCTCGCCTGGTTCGCGGAAGGGCTTCCCTTCGCCTGTCAGCCCGATTGCGGCAGGTGCTGCACCCGCCACGGTGACTACGACTACGTTTACCTCTCTCGCGACGACGTGCGACGCCTGGCGGCGCATCTCGAGATGCCGGTCTCGGCGTTTCGAGCCCGGTGGACGAAGAAGGACGACGGCCACACGATCCTCAAGATGGACGGCCCTGCCTGTCCGTTCCTCGATGGGTCGCGTTGCTCCGTCTACGAAGCGCGGCCGAGCCAATGCAGCACCTTTCCGTTCTGGCCCGAGAATCTGGCCAGCCGCCACGCTTGGGACGAGCTGGCGACGTTTTGTCCCGGCGTCGGAAAGGGCGAGCTGATCCCGCTTCACGTCATCCGGGGGTATCTGCGCGGGCGTCCTTCCTCGTGAGCTCGTCCATCCGGCCGCTCTCTCTCGTCCTGAGTGCGGCGGCGCTCGCGGTCGTCGTGGGCACCGCGTCGTGCGAAGACGGCGGGAGAGCCTCGAGCGGGGACGCGGGCGACCGGCCGCAGAGGGGAGGAACGCTCGTCGTCGGCAGCACGGTGGACGCCGACGCATGGAACGAGTACGTCTCGCAGCAGACGTTCGCCGCCAACATGCTCCGAAGGATCTACGCCCGGCTCGCGCAGGAGCAGGGAGACGCCCAGGACCATCCGCCGTCGTTCGAGCCGCTGCTCGCGCAGTCCTGGTCGTTCTCCCCCGACGGCTTGACGCTCACCTTCAAGCTGAGGAGCGCGACGTGGAGCGACGGGGAGCCGCTGACGGCAGGTGACGTTCGCTTCACGTGGACGGCGCAGACGGCGGCCGCGGTCGGCTGGACCGGCGCTTCGTTCAAGGAGCGCATCAAGAGCGTGGAGGTCGTCGATCCGCAGACGGTGGCCTTCCACTTCGACCGCGCCTATCCCGAGATGCTCGCGGATGCGGTCGAAGGAGGCATCCTCCCCGAGCATCTCTTCGCCAAGATCCCGTTCGCCGAGTGGCGGACGCACGACTGGTCGCAGCACAGAATCGCGTCCGGGCCGTTCGTCCTCGAGAGCTGGAAACCCGGGGAAGAGATCGTTCTCGCGAAGAATCCGCGCTACGCGCAGCCGGAGCGGCCTCTCCTCGACAAGTTGGTCGTGCGGATCGTGCCCGACGTCGGCAATCTCGAGACGCAGCTCGCCGCCGGCGGGATCGACTACATGGAGGGAGTCCCCCCGCAGGACGCCGCGCGGATCGCCGGCACGAAGCGACTCTCGCTCCTCGTCTTCGAGAACCCGATGTTCGACTACGTCGGATGGAACGGGGCCAAGAAGCCGTTCGACGACCCCGAGGTCCGGCGCGCGCTGACACTCGCGATCGATCGCAAGGCGATCGTGGACGACCTGCTCTACGGATTCGGCCGCGTCAGCAGCGGACCGTTGCTCTCGAGCTGGTGGGCCGCGGATCCCACGCTGGCCCCGTGGCCCTTCGACCCGAAGGAAGCGCAGCGCATCCTCGCCGGCAAGGGATTCGACGCGGCGCATCCCTTGTCGTTCGAGCTGACGACCAACACGGGCAACCGCGTGCGCGAGGCGGTTTTGCTGAAGATCCAGGACCAGCTCGCGCGCATCGGCGTCCGGGTGACGACGCGCTCCTACGAGATGAAGGCGTTCCGCGAGCGAAACGTCGCCGGCGACTACGACGCGTACGTCGCTGGATGGCGTTTCAACGGCAAGCTCGACCTCGCCTCGATCTTCGGCTCGAAGGCGGTGCCGCCCGCGGGCTCGAACGTCGTCGCTTACCGGTCGGCCGAGGCCGATCGGCTGCTCGATGCGATCGGCACGGCTCCCGATTGGCGGACCGCGAAGGCCGCCTATGGTCGATTCGCGCGCCGCATCCACGAGGACCAGCCGTACACGTTCCTTTACGAAGGGAAGCGGATCGCCGCCGTAGGGCCGCGCTTTCGAGGGATGCGGATCGACGTGCCCGCCGACCCGTGGGCGCGCCTCGAGTCGGCCTGGATGGCCCGCTGACGCCGTGCTCGGCCTCGTCGCGCGAAGGCTTCTGACCGCGATCCCGCTGACCTTAGGCGTCCTCACGCTGACGTTTCTCCTCGTCGAGGCGGCTCCAGGGCGCCCGGTCGATCTGCTGCTCGGCGACGGGCCCGTTCCTCCCGAGCTGCGCGCCAAGATCGAGGCGGCTTACGGGCTCGACCGCTCCCCCGCGGCGCGCTACCTCTCCTGGATGGGCAACGCTCTCTCCGGCGATCTCGGGTGGTCGCTGTCCCGCGGCCGCAACGTGACGAGCGTGCTCGCGGACGCTCTCCCCAACACGGTCCTTCTGGCGGGCGCCGCGCTCGTGATCCAGCTTCTGGCCGGCATCATCGTCGGCGCGCTTCACGTCGTCCGCCCCCGTGGGATGCTCGATCACGCGCTCTCGGCCGCCGGACTCCTGTTGGCCTCCGCGCCGACGTTCTGGCTCGGCCTGATGGCGATCCTCGCGCTCGCCGTCGCGCTTCCTATGTTTCCCGCATCGTCCGCGCACTCGGTCGGCGCATCCGCGTGGAGCCTTCCCCTGCGCGCCGGCGATGCGCTGTGGCATGCGGCGCTCCCCTCGCTGGTCTTGGGGACGGGCTCCGCGGCCATCGTCGCGCGATTCGTCCGCGCCGGGCTCCTGAGCGCGCTGGGAGAAGACTTCGTTCGGGCGGCCCGGGCGCGCGGCGCATCGAGCGCGCGCGTCCTGCTCCTGCACGCGCTCCCCGCGGCCGCCGGCCCCGTGATCACGCTGGCCGGTCTGCAGCTTCCTGTTCTCGTCTCGGGATCGGTCGTCGTCGAGGTCGTGTTCGGGTGGCCGGGTATGGGGCGCGTCACCTACGACGCGGTGATGGCACAGGACCTCCCGGTCGTCCTGGCGGCGGTGCTCTTGGCGACGATTCTCGTCGTCGTGGGGAGCCTGCTCGCCGACCTGGGCCTCGCCTGGGTCGATCCGCGGGTCAGGGCGGCCGGCGCCGCGGCGCCATGAGCGATCCCAGGCTTCGCATCGGAGGGGCGATTCTCGCGGTGTGGGCGATCGTCGCTCTGGCGGCTCCGGCTTGGCCGCTCCGCGACCCCAACGCGCAGCCCGACGGCTTGGTGCTCCGCAATCTCCCGCCGTTGGCTTCGGTCGATACCGTGCGCTTGGCGGACGGGACGACCCTGTACGCCCACGAAATCCGCCGGGACGCCGACGGGGGCCACTCGATGCGCCGGGGAGAGACGTGGACACGCGTGCCGGGCGAAGGAGCACGCATCGGCCGCGCCCGGTTCCTCCTCGGAACCGACGCGCTCGGCCGCGATCTGACGAGCCGTTTGATTTGGGGATCGCGCGTCTCGCTCGTCGCCGGATTCCTCGCGGCGCTCGTCGCCGTCGCGATCGGCGGAAGCGTCGGGCTCGCGGCGGGATGGGCCGGAGGAGCCATCGACGCTCTGCTGATGCGCGCGACCGACGCCGCGCTTGCGGTCCCACGGCTGTTCCTCCTCCTGCTGCTCGCGGCCCTCTTCCGTCCGACGCTCGCGACGACGGTCCTCCTCGTCGGCGCGACGACGTGGATGCCAGCGGCCCGACTCGTCCGCGGAGAAACGCTCTCGCTCCGCCAGCGGGAGTTCGTCGCATCGGCCCGCGCCGTGGGCGCCTCGTCGTTCGAGATCGCGATGCGGCACGTTCTTCCGCACGCGGCCGCGGTCCTCGGCGTCGAGGCCGCCCTGCGGCTCGGCCAGGCGGTCCTCTTGGAGGCTTCGCTCTCGTTTCTCGGGCTCGGCGTCCCGCCGCCGGCGTCGTCGTGGGGTGCGTTGATCGCCGACGGGCGCGATCGCCTTCTGGATGCATGGTGGATCGCCACCTGGCCGGGGCTGGCGCTCGCCGGGGTCGTGATCGCCGCCAGCCTTGTGGCGGACGGCGCCCGCGAGAGGTTGTAATTGGGAGGCTCGCTGTTATCGTGGTGCCACTTCGACCGCGAGGCCGCGGTGCCGGAGGATCGACCGTGACCCCCACACGTACGTTCGCCGCCGTCAGCCTCATCCTGTGGTGCGCAAGCGCGTCGGCCTCGATGGCGCAGGACGCGCCCGCTCCGAGCCCAGCGCCCGGCAGTCCGGCACCGGCCGCCGGAGCGCCCGATGCAGGGGCCGAGGCGCTGCTGCAGGCGAAGGATGCCTTCAAGAAGGGCTCCTGGCAGGACGCCGCGGACGCGGCGGCCAAGGTGGTCGCGTTGCAACCGGCGAACCCGGAGGCGCTGTACATCGCAGGAGCGTCCGAGAGACAGCTCAACAAGCTCGCCGACGCCGAGGGCCACCTGCGTACGCTCGTGCAAGCGTCGCCGCTCTTTCAATTGGCGCACTTTCAGCTCGGATATGTCCTCTTCCTCGAGGCCGACGGATTGACGCGCGCGGGCCAGGTCGAGCCCGCCAAGGCGAAGTACATCGAAGCCTCCGCGGAATTCGGAAAGGAGCTCGAGAAGAATCCGACGCATGCTCCGTCGCTGTCCAGCCGCGCCATCGCGCTCTCGCGCGGCGGGCAGATCGAAGAATCGGTCCAAGCGCACGAAGCGTGGATCGCGGCGGCTCCGCAAAAGAACGATCCGGTCGTCTCGTTGGCCGCCACCTACGCCGGCGCCGGTCGCTCTTCGGACGCGATGGCCGCGCTCGACCGCCTCCCCGACAAGTCGACCAAGTCGGTCTTCGACGCCACCCTCGCCGCCGCCAATGTCTTCATTTCGCGCCGGGACTGGAGCGCCGCCGTTCCCTTCCTCGAGAAGGCGAGCGACACCGATCCGACTTCGTCTCACGCGAGAGCCCTCCTGACCGAGAGCTGCGCGCGCGCCGGACTGTCGAACGACGCCGCGCGGAATCTCCAAACGCTCTTGACGCTGGACCCGACCGCCGACGACGCGGAGGCGGTCGGTGACGCGATCAAATCGTCGATGGGAGACGGCAGGAGCTCGCCCTCGCTCCCCGGCGTGGATCCCCCGGCGATCCTTCGTGTCCCGGCGCCGCGGTACCCGACCGGCCAGGACCGATCGACCCAGACCGAGGTGCTGGTGCTCACGCTCATCCGCGAAGACGGTGCCGTGGTGAACACCGTCCTGGTGCCGAACCGGATCTGGAAGGACATCCGAAACAGCGGCTTCGACGTGGCGGCGTTCGACGCGGTGAAGAAGGGACGATTCGCCGCCGGCGCGAAGGACGGAAAGCCGGCGCCGCTGTGGGTCGTGGTCGCGGTGAAATTCTCGCGGCAGTGAGCGGGGGCGCCCCTTTACTCCATGCGCCGCTCGGCTCGGCGCACCGCCTGGAGCACGAGCTCCAGCCGGTCCAAGTCCTTCTTCCCCGGCGCGACCTCCACCTCCGAGAGGAGATCGACGCCGTAAGGGCGGGCGTCCTCGATGGCCATCCCGATCTGCGCGGGCTCGAGCTGCCCGGCGATCACGATACGGCCGTAGACGGCGAGCGATCGGGCCCGTCGCCACTCGAACGGCGAAGAGCCGGCGGAACGGCCGTTGGCCCGAGCGTCGAGGAGATAGGTCGTCGTCTCGTAGCGCGAAAGTTCCTCGGGGTCGAAGCCGTCCGCCATGCGGAACGCCTTGACCCAGCGGTACGGCGCGGCGCCTGCGCACGTCGAGGGGGTCTCGTCGCCGTGAAACTGCAGCAGGGTGATGCCGGCCCGGCGTGCCGTTTCCATCACGCGGATCAGCGGTACGTCGGCAAAGACGCCGACGGTCGCGACGAACACGGGGAGGCGCGAGACGATCCGATGGGCCGCGTCCGGATCGAGGTAGCGCGGGCTCCGCTGCCGGAAGTCGAACCCCAGCGCATCGACGCCCAGATGGATCGCCTCTTGGGCGTCCCGCTCCTCCGTGATGCCGCAGACCTTGACGACGATGCGCTCGGTCATGCCGGCGTCGCAGCAGACGCACGGACCAGCGTCAGGAAGTTGGCGAGCAGGTGCCTCCCTGCAAGGGTCAGGACGGACTCCGGATGGAACTGGACGCCGTGGATCGGGAAGTCCCTGTGTCTCACGCCGAGGATCGTCCCGTCGGGGGCGAACGCGCAGGCCTCGAGCTCGCCGGGGAGAGCTCTCGGGTCCGCGGCCAGCGAGTGGTAGCGCGTCGCGTCGAACGGATTCGGGAGGTCGCGAAAGACTCCACGGCCGTCGTGCAGCACGGGCGACGTCTTGCCGTGCACCAGCTCCTTGGCCGTCGCGATCGTCCCGCCGAACGCCTGCACGACCGCTTGGTGGCCGAGACAGACGCCGAGGATCGGGAGAACACCCGCGCGCTCGCGGACGACCGGCACGCTGATCCCCGCATTCTCGGGACGGCCGGGCCCCGGCGAGATGACGAGCGCGTCGCACCGCGCCGGGCCGATGGCCCCCGTCGCGATCCGGTCGGAGAGGACGACCTCGACAGCGGCGCCCAAGGCCCCCAGGTCCTGCGCCAGATTCCAGGTGAACGAATCGTGATTGTCGAGCAGGAGGATCCGTACCGTCGTCACGACCAGCCGCCCCTAGTTCACCTCGAACTTGACGAACACGGCGTCGGTCAGCTCCGGAGCGGTCATCGTCAGCTCGAACCTGTGGCCCCTGAGCCCCGTGGTGGGCATCGGGAAGTACAGCATGTCCATGAGGTATCCGAATTTGGGAAGCTGGACGTTGTCGGTCACCACGGTCGATTCGCCCGGTCGCGAGGTGCGGCGCGTGGGTGAGAACTTGCTCGGGTACTCCGTCATGGCGCCGAACCGGTTGAAGACGATCTCGGAGAGCTCGGCCAGATTCCGGTCGAGGTCCAGGTAGTCGTAGTTGGCCAAGAGCTCCTTCGGGCTCGCGCAGGGGTAGCGGTTCCCCTTCTCGTCGGCGAGCGTGAACGACTCGCGCGTGAGGGAGAGCTGCTTGACGCCGCGGTTGGCGATGGCGATCTCGACGGGAACGTATCCTTCATTCTCGCGGTAGCGAGTCGGCCGGGTGTCGACGATGAGCGTCGCGAGCTTTCCCTCCTCGATGTACGCGAACGTCGAGAGCTTGCGGTCGACGTCGGGAGCGACCGTGCCCGTCATCGGCTGGCGCGTGGCGCACGACGCGACGAGCAGACAAAACCCGGCGAGAAGCGATCGACGCATGCGGGGAGCCTAGGCGTTGGCTCCGAGGTCGTCAAGCGGTGGCGGCCCGCCATGACTCGAGAGCTGCGGACATCGCCCCGCGCGGGGCGGGACGACCGGTCAAGCGCGTGAACTGGAGGAGGGCCTGCTCTCCGAGGAGCTCGAATCCGTCGGCGACCGCCAGCCCCCGCGCGCGGGCCGCGCGCACGAGAGGCGTCGGCTCCGCTCCGTAGGCCGCATCGAGCACCATACGGCCGTTGAGATGGCGGCGAAGAAGGAACTCTTCCCCGCCCCGTCCCAACGGCGTCGCCTGCACGAGGAGATCCCAATCCGCCGTGGGGAGCGCAGCGATAGGCGCCCAGAGAACCTCGATCGCACGCGCGGCAGCTTCCGCTCGCGCGGCGCTCCTGCCGTAGAGGGTGACGATCGAGCCCGCTCTCGAGAGGGCCGCCGCGACCGCGCGCGCCGTCCCTCCGGCGCCGACGACGGCAACCTTCGCCCCCGCGGGGTCGACGTGCTTCCGGATCAGCTCGAGCGCGGCGGGCGCGTCGGTGTTGTATCCCTCCCATCCCTCGCCGCCCACGAGCACCGTATTCGCGGCCCCGCTGGCCGCGAACTCGTCGAGACGGCGGCAGCGGGCCGCCGCGGCTTCCTTGAGCGGAATGGTGACGCCGAACCCGGCCAGCGGGAGCAACGTCTCGCCGAGCACCGAGGCGATGTCCTCGAGGTCGGTTGCCTCGATCGGCAGATAGACGGCGTCCAACGCTTCTTCGCGGTAGCCGGCGGCATGGAGCGTGGGCGAGGGACTGCCGGCGAGAGGAGCTCCGCACAAGCCGAACCAGGTCGTCGATTCGGACAGCTCCGTCACCCGGTAAACCTCCAACAGGTCGCTCGTGGTGAGCTGAGCGTCTGCGGTCTCGCGCCCGCGCGCCGCCGCCCCATACACGCCCCAGGATCCCCAGAGATTCGCGGTCACACGGCTGAAGCTTCCGGCCGCGCCGAGCGCGAACGAGCACAAGAGGCGCCGCTCCCGCCTCGCGCGCGCCAGAAGACCGCGAACGGCCGCGAGCTCGCGGGGACGGGTCGCCTTCGGGACGATCTTGAGCCGCGCCGCCTTCGTTCCGGCCATTCCCTCGTAGATCCCGTCGAGACACGCCGACGCGCAGGGTGCTCCGTGGTGCGACACGATCGTCCGCGGCGCGTGCACGCCCGAAGCGAGATCCCGCAGCGGCCCCTCCCATTCGACGTCGACGAAGGCCGCGCCCGCTCCGAGCGCCGCCTCCAAGATCGCACGCTTCTCCTCCACGCTGCCGTCGAACGATCCGCCGTCGGCGGGGCCGCGGACCGTGGCCACGACGGGACGCTCGCTGCGCCGGATGAGACCGGCCACGTCGAGGGCGCGCAGACGGTCGGCTCGGATCTCGACGAGCGCGGCGGCGCGCGGCGAAGCGGCGAGCCGCCGGGCAACCGCCTCGGGAGTGGATTCGAGGATGGAGTCGACGACGACCCCGATCACAGGAGATTGACCGGATCGACGTCGACGTGAATCGCCCGGCGCGCGGAGGTTCCCTCGAACGGCTCGAGCGCGGCGGAGACGGTCTCGACGAGCCGGCGCCGCCCGGCGGAGCGCACGAGAATCTGCATCCGATGGAGCCCGCGCAGCCGCTCGATCGGCGCGGGACCGGGCCCCGTCACGGTCAGCCGGCTCGCGGATTCCGACTCGAGCGAGGCGACGACATCCGAAGCCACGCGCCAGGCGACGTCCGGGCGCGCGTCGGCGACGATCAACTGGACGAGCGCGCTCAGCGGGGGGTAGCGGAGCGCGCGTCGGTAGCGGATCTCGGCGTCGAAGAACGCCTCGTAGTCTTGCCGGGCCGCGTAGAGGAGGATGGGATGATTCGGATCGAAGGCCTGCGCGATCACCCGCCCGCGCCGCTCCCCTCGCCCGGCTCGGCCGGCCACCTGCGTCAGGAGCTGGAAGGCGCGCTCGCCGGCGCGGAAGTCGGGAAGCCCGAGCGCGTGGTCGGCGGCGAGAATGCCGACCAGCGTCACGCGCGGGAAGTCGTGCCCCTTGGCGATCATCTGAGTTCCGACGAGCACGTCGACCTCGCCGGCCTCGAAACGGCGGAGGATCTTCTCGTGCGCGCCGCGGCCGCGCACGGTGTCGCGATCCATCCGGGCGATGCGCGCGCCGGGGACGGCTTTCGCGATCTCGTCCTCGATCCGCTCCGTCCCCTCGCCGAGCTCGTGCAGCTCGGTGGCGCCGCATGCGGGGCAAGCGTCGGGGAGGACTTGTTGGTTGCCGCAGCCGTGGCACCTCAGCCTGCGCTCCTTCTTGTGCCAAGTCATCGCCAGGCTGCAGCGGCGGCACGTCAGTCGGTTTCCGCACGCGGGACAGAGAATCGCGGCGGCCCAGCCCCGCCGGTTCCGCAGGATCAGCGCCTGCTCGCCCCGCTCAAGACAGGCGATGAGCTCGGCGACCAACGGCCGCGAGATGGGGGTGACGACCCCGGCGTTCCGGAACTCCTCGCGCATGTCGACGAGCGCGACCTCGGGGAGCGGCCGGTTTTCCACCCTCCCCCCCAGGGGGAGGAGCCTGTAGCGCCCTTGGCGCGCATGCTGAAACGACTCGACCGATGGCGTCGCGGAGCCGAGGACGACCGCGGCCTCCGCGAGGCGGGCCCGGACGATCGCGACGTCGCGTCCGCTGTAACGGGGGGCGTCCTCCTGCTTGTAGGACGGATCGTGCTCCTCGTCGACGACGATCAAGCCGGGATCGGGAAGCGGTGCGAAGACCGCGGACCTGGCCCCGACGACGAACCGCTTGCGACCGGCTCGTACGTCCTCCCACGCCCCGCGGCGCGCGCGCGGCGACAGCGCGGAGTGCAGGAGGGCCACCTCTCCCGGGAACCGCGCCTCGATGCGCGCAACGAGCAACGGTGTCAGGCCGATCTCCGGGACGAGATAGAGCACGCCGCGCCCCGCGGCGAGAGCGGCCGCAGCGGCGCGGAAATAGACCTCCGTCTTTCCGGAGCCGGTCGCCCCCCAGAGGAGGAACGGAGCGAACGCTCTCCGCCCCGCGGCGGGAAGAAGCTCGGCGAGAACGGCGGTCTGGGCCGGCGTCGGGACCGGGGGCTCGAACGGCGGCCGCGCCGGCGCTTCCGCCGGGGGAGCCTGCGCACGAGACGCGCGCTTCGGCGCCGGCGGATCCGGAGGGAGCGCCGCCTCGATCGCTTCGCCCCACGAGCACAGGTAGTAATCCGCGACGAATCGCGTCAGCTCGAGCAGATGCTCGTCGAGCGTCGGGGAAGCCGGCAGCGCCGCCTCGAGATCGCGAATCTCGACGCCGGCGTCGGGCGCCTCGGCGGGGCACGAGACGACGGTCGCTTTGACGCTCCGGCGGCCGAACGGCACGCGCACGCGCGCGCCGATGGCGACGTCTTTCCGTTGTCCCGTGGGAACGCGGTAGGTGAACGTTCGCCGCAGCGGGACCGGGACGGCGACGCCGACGAGCGTCCCCGCATCCCCGCCCGCCGTCACGACGCCTCGTCGATCCGGGCGCGGGCTGCCTTGAGGTCGTCGAACACCGCCTGGCGATTCTCCACCGTGTAGGCGCGGAGAAGGTACGCGGGATGATACGTGGGCATGACAGGGATTCCTCGGAAGCTCGCCCAGCGCCCGCGGAGGCTCATGATCCCGGCCTTCGTGCCGAGCAGCGTCTTCGCCGCCGGCGAGCCCAGGGCCACGATCGCCTTCGGGTTGATGGCCTCGATCTGGCGGAAGAGGAACGGCGAGCAGGTGCCGACCTCGTCGGGCTGCGGATCGCGGTTTCCCGGCGGGCGGCACTTGACGACGTTGGCGATGTACACGTCCTTCCGCGTCAGGCCGATCGCGCGGATCATCTCGTTGAGCTTCTGGCCGGCGCGGCCGACGAAGGGCTCCCCCTGCGCGTCCTCGTCGGCCCCCGGGCCCTCGCCGACGAACATCAGCTCGGCGTGCGGATTCCCGGTGCCGAACACGATGTTCGTGCGCGCGTCGCAGAGCTTGCACCTTCGGCAGTCGCCGATGTCCTCACGAATCGCCGCGAGGAGCGCAGGCGCGTCCCCGGCGGGCGGTACCTCGGCCGCCGACGGCGCGCGAGGCGCCTCGCGCAGCTCGAGCTCGCGAACGCCGATCTCGCCCAGATACGACACCCACGACGCGAGCGCTCGGCGAACGTCGGCGGAGTCGCTCACTCCCCCTCCGGCCCGAGGATGTGATCGAGGATCGCCTCGGCGATCTCCGCCTTGCTCGCCTCGGGGATCGCTCGGGACGAACCGTCGCGGCCGAGGATGACGACGGCGTTGCGATCGGAGCCGATGCCCAGGCCGGCTGCCGCGATGTCGTTCGCCACGATGAAGTCCGCGTTCTTGGCGGCCAGCTTCTTCGCGGCATGGGCTTCGAGATCGTCCGTCTCGGCGGCAAAGCCGACGAGGATCTCCCGTCCCTTCGCCTGGCCCAGCTCGGCGAGGATGTCGGGGCCTTCGTCCATCACGAGGGTCAGCGGGCCGCCGGTCTTCTTGATTTTCCGTGGCGAGGCGACGGGGGCGTAATCCGACACCGCGGCGACCATGAAGACGGCGTCGGCCATCTCGCGTTCGGCCATCATGGCATCGCGCATCTCGACGGCCGTCGTGACCCGCTCGATGCGGACGCCGTACGGCGGGGGGAGGTCGACCGGACCGCTGACGACCGTCACGCGGGCGCCCCGCCTCGCCGCGGCCGCCGCGATCGCGTACCCCATCTTGCCGGACGAGCCGTTCGAGAGGTAGCGGACCGGATCGATCGGCTCGCGGGTCGGTCCGGCGGCGATCACGATCTTCTTCCCTTCGAGGGACCTCCCGCGGCGCGCGGCCGAGAGCGCCACGGCGGCGATCGCCTCGGGAGCCGCGAGACGGCCGACGCCCGTCTCCCGCTCGGCCAGCCAGCCGGACTCCGGGTCGACGACCGCCACGCCCCTCCCGCGCAGCGTGCGAAGGGCGTCCTGTGTCGCCGGGTGGAGCCACATGCGGGTATTCATTGCGGGCGCCACGACGACCGGCGCGGTGACGGCGAGGTAGAACGTCGTCAGGAGATCGTCGGCGACGCCGTGGGCGAATTTTCCGAGGACGTTGGCGGTGGCGGGGGCGACGACGAAGGCGTCGAGATCTCGGGTCAGCTCGATGTGCCGGATCGTCTGGTCGTCCGTGAGGTCCCACGCGTCGGTCCAGACCTTGCGACCGGAGAGCGTCTGGAGAGTCAAGGGCGTGATGAACCGCTCCGCGTTCCGGGTCATCAGGACCTGGACGACGGCTCCCGCGTCGGTCAGGCGGCGGACCACCTCGCAGGCCTTGTAGGCCGCGATGCCGCCGGATACGCCCAACGCGATCCGCACCGGGCTACTCGTCGGGAGTGGCTTCGGCCTCGGGGGCTGCGGGGGCGGTGCCGTCCCACGCTTCGACGACGCCGGCCGCGACTTCTTCCTGCGCGAGCACGGTCGGCTTGCGCGTGTCCGAATCGATCCTGGGAATCGCCCCGGCTTGCAGCTGCTCGGCGCGGAGCGCGGCGAGCATGACGAAGCGATACTTGCTCATGGCGGGTTGGGGGGGCTTCAGCATGGGGTCCTCTCACGCTCCGGTTCGGGGAGCCGGAAATGTCGAAAGAATCGTCCGCACGCGACCGGCGCACCGGGCGGTCCTCGCTGCCTCCGCCCTCACGATCGCGATCAAGGTCGAGCTCGCGTCCTCCAGATCGGCATTGACGACGACGTAATCGAATCGATCGTATTCTAGCGCTTCGTGCCGCGCCTCTCCCAGCCGGAGCGCCAACGCGGCCGGATCCTCGCTGGCGCGCCTCTTGAGGCGCTCCGCGAGGGCCGAAAAATCGGGCGGGAGGATGAAGATCGACACGGCGTCGAGCCCCGACGCCCGGACCTGCCTCGCCCCTTGGACGTCGATGTCCAAGAGGAGGCTCGTGCCCGAGGCGAGCGCGGCCTCGGTCACCGCGAGGCCGGTGCCGTACTTGTGGTCGAACACGTGCGCCCACTCGAGGAAGTCGCCCGCCGCCACCATCGCGTCGAATCGACGGTCGTCGACGAACTCGTACTCGCGGCCGTTCTCCTCGCCGGCGCGGCGCGGCCTCGTCGTGTAGGAGATCGAGAATCGGAGGTCGGGAACGGATTCGAGCAGGCGCCGCGCGAGCGTGGTCTTCCCCGTGCCCGACGGGGCGGAGATGACGAACAGCGTTCCCCGGTCGCCTGCGGCCATGCCGTCACTCCAGGTTCTGGATCTGCTCGCGAAGCTTCTCGCACTCCGCCTTGAGAGCGAGCGCGTGCCGGCTCATCGCGAGATCGGCCGACTTGCTGGCGATCGTGTTCGTCTCGCGGAGGATCTCCTGCAGCAGGAACTCGAGCCGCTTGCCGACGGGCTCGCCGTCGAATTCGGAGAGCAGCGTCGCCGCGTGGGCCAGATGCCCTTCGAGCCGGACGAGCTCTTCCGTGACATCGGCGCGATCGGCGAGAAATGCGGCTTCCTGGGCGACCCGCGCGGGATCGAGGGAGACCTGGATGACGAGCTGCTGAACACGCTCCACGAGCTTCCTCTGAAGCGCCCCGGGGACGGCCGCCGCGATCGTCCGTATCGAGTCGACCTCGCCGTTCATGCGCGCGATCCGGCTGACGAGATCGTCCCCGAGCCGTCCCCCCTCGCGGCGCCGCTCCGCATCGAGAGCCGCCAAGGCGAGATCGAACGCGCCATCGAGCGCTTTCCGCGCGTCCTCCGCGAGCGCCGTGGTGGCACCTTGCGAGTCCAAGATCCCCGGGACGTTCATCAACGTTCGAAGGTCCCAATCGCCGGCCACGCCGTATTCGTCCCGCAGGGTGCGCCACGCCGCGAGGGCGCCCTCGACCACGGGACGATTGAGGGTCAGGGCGATCGACCCCCCTGGCGTGCGATCGACGCGCACGTCGACATCGACGCGCCCTCGCTTGACCGTCGCCAGAACCTTGCGCCGCAGCTCCTGCTCGAAGGGGGATAGAACGTCGGGCAGGCGCAGCTTCAAGTCGGCGAAGCGGTTGTTGACGCTGCGGAGCTCCACCGTGATCTTGACGCCCGGGGCCTCGGCGGCCCCGCTTCCGTACCCGGTCATGGAGCGGATCATGAGAGGGCGCGATTGGAGCATAGGCGCCGCGCGAGCGTCAAACCGGGGGCTTTCGAACTTCTTGCAGCACGGAAGCCGCCGCGCGGTCGAAGGCCCCGTCGCCGTTGAGCGACGACCTCACGCCGCGGAGCTCTCCGCGCACGGCATCCGCGCGCGCGGGATCGTCGAGGAACGACGAGATCACGGAGGCGATGGCCGCGGGCGTGCACGCCCCTTGGACGAGCTCCGGCACGATCCTGCGCCCGGCGATGAGGTTCGGAAGAGCGATGTGCTCGACGCGAACGAGCGCCCTCGCGATCAGGTAGGAGACCGGCTGCATCCGGTAGACGGCCACGAAAGGAAGCCCGGCGAGCGCCGCGTCGAGCGTCGCGGTGCCCGATGCGACGGCGCCCGCGTCGGCGGCCTCCAGGATGCCGGGATAGACCTCGCCGGCGACGACCGATCTCGGAAACGTCGGCCGCGCCGCGATCCCCTCCAGCAATCCCGCCGGAAGCGTCCGGGCCTTCGGCACCACGAACTGCGCGGTCCCATGGGATTGTCGAACGAGGCGGGCGGCCTCGAGGAGAACGGGAAGGAGCCGACCGGCCTCCCCCGCCCGGCTTCCCGGGAGCAGCGCCACGACGGGCTGCCGCGGATCGAGGCCGAGGCGCGGGAGCAGCGCCGCGCGGGACGTGCGCTCGCGCGCGGCGGCCGCGGGATGGCCGACGAACGTCGCGGGCACGCGCTCGGCGGCATAGAACGCGCTCTCGAACGGAAAGAGGACGAGCATGCGCCGCACGAGACCCCGCATCGCGGAAACCCGACCGCGGCGCCAGGCCCAGACCTGCGGGCTGACGTAATAGACGACCGGCACTCCGGACGCTTTCGCGCGCGCCGCCAAGCGCAGGTTGAAATCGGGAAAATCGATCGGAACCAGGACGTCGGGACGCTCGGTCCGGATCGCGGCTTCGAGCTTCCCCATCACCCGCCGCATCGTCGGCAGATGGCGGATCACCTCGACGAAGCCGACGACGGCGACCTCGGAGGCGTGCTGCACGAGCCGCACGCCCGCCTCCGCCATCTCGTCGCCGCCCATCCCGAAGATCTCGAGCCCAGGATCGAGCCGCTTCAACGCGCGCGCGAGTCCCGCGCCGAGCCGGTCGCCCGACGCTTCCCCGGCCGAGAGCATGACCTTGCGCGGGCCGCTCACGCGCGCACGACCGGCGGCCGGGCGTCTTCCCGGGGGAGGGACATCGCATCGTCGGCGAGATCGGTGATTCGGTCGAGCTCGGCTTCGAGGGCGAGACGCTTGTCCTCTTGAGATCGATCGTCCGCCTCGCGAGGGACGACGATCGGATCGCCGTAGACGAAGATCCCCCTCGAGAAGAACTTCGGCAGCAGAGTGCGATCCCACGTCCGAAGCCGTCGGGCCGGAGAGGCGGAGAAGCTCACGGGGATGATCGGCAGTCCCGTGAACCGAGCGACGGCGATCACGCCGGGTTGGACGCGCCGTCTCGGTCCGCGTGGACCGTCCGGCGTCAGGCCGACGTCGCACCCCTCGGCGACCTTCCTGAGGATCTGACGCAGGCCGGTGGCGCCGCCGCTGGTCGAGGATCCCCGGGCCTGCTCGATGCCGAACCTTCGGAGAATCCGCACGAGCGCCTCCGCATCGCGGTGGTTCGAGGAGAGGACGACGATGCGCGGGCCCGGGTAGCAGTACGGCATCAGAACGAACCGCGAGTGCCAGAACGCGAGGATGTAACGGCCCGGATCGCGGCGGGCCGCGGCGAGAGCCTCCGCCCCGCGCACCTCGATGCGCAGGGTGACGTGCAGCAGCCGGATGTAGAGGTGCACCAGCGGGGGCGCGACGTTCAGCACGAGCCACTGGGCCACCGGATTCATCGGCGGGCGGAGTGTAGCAAGCCGGTCCGGCGCAGGCTCCGGCCTTGCGGCCCGGTCGGCCCGGCCACTATTCTCTGCGCCGCGATGCCGTCCGAGACGCCGTTCATATCCATCGTCGTACCGATTCGCAACGAAGAGGCCACGATCGAGCGGCTGACGCGATCGCTCCTCGACCAGGACTACCCGCACGACCGCTACGAGATTCTGATCGCCGACGGCGGGTCCACCGATCGGACGCGTGACCGGATCGCCGCCCTCGATGCCGGCACCCGCGTCCGTATCCTCGACAACCCCGGCCGAACGGCCCCGGCGGCTCTGAACGTCGCGATCGCGCAGGCGAAGGGAGACATCGTCACCCGCGTCGACGGCCACTCGTTCGTCGCCCCGGACTATCTCACGCGGATCGTCGCGGTGATGGAGGAAACGGGCGAATCGGTCGTCGGCGGGCCGGTCCTGATGTTCGCGGACACTCCGTTCCGGAAGGCGTTGATCGAGGCGCTCTACGCCAAGATCGGGGTGGGCGCGGTCCCCTACCGGACGCTCAAGACGCGAACGTACGTCGAATCCCTGCAGACCGGGTCGTTCCGGAGGGCGGTGCTCGACCGCGTCGGGCCTTTCGACGAGGCTCTCTGGGTCGTCGAGGACCTCGACATGAACACCCGGATCCGGAAGGCGGGGTACAAGCTCCTCCTCGACCCATCGATCCGGTTCTGGTATCTCCCGCGACCGTCGCTGCGTACGCTCTGGCGGCAGATCTACATCTTCGGGCTGGTCAAGGCGCGGATCCTCCGCAAGCACCCGGATGTGTTCAAGGTCAAGTACGTCCTCCCGTCGGCGTTCGTCCTCGCGCTCGTCGGCGCGACGGCGCTCGCGGCGGCCGGCCGGCCGGCGGCGCTGGCGCTCCCCCTCACCTACGCGCTCGTCGTCGCCGGGTTCGCTGTCTCCCGCGTTCCGCAAGTGGGCCCGAGCGCCCTGTGGTTGCTCGCGATCCTCCCCACGCTTCACGTCGGCTACGGGATCGGCTTCCTCGCGGGGATCGGCGAGACGATCTTCGGGGCGAGGCGGCGTCCCGTGAGCTCGCCGTGAGCGACCGCCACGAAGCCCGCCTCCTCCTCGCGATCCTCGCCGGCCGCTTCGACGACGCGGCGCGCCTCGCCGCGGCACGGTCCCCCGACGCCGAGGCATTCGTCGAGCTGTGCCGCCAGTGTGACGTCCACCCCGAAGCGCACGCTTTGTTGAAGACCAGTGGCCGCGAGGCGATCGTCGGAGCGGAGGCGACGGAGCGGCTGGCGGCGCTTCGGCGGAAAACGCGTAACGACAACATCCTGCTCCTGGCCCGGCTCGAGCTGGCGCTCGACCTCCTGCTCCGCGAAGGCATCGTCCCGGTCGCCCTGAAGGGTGTCGACGTGTTGCACCGCCTGTACGACGCGTTCGATCGGCGCACGCTCGACGACATGGACCTGCTCGTTCGCCCACGCGATCGCGACCGCGCGATCGCGGCTCTCGAGGGGGCGGGCTGGCTCGGGCCGACCGGAGATGATCGACATCACTGGCTGACGACGAGCTTCGAGATGCCCCTGACGAGCCCCGGCCCGGTCACCGTCAGCTGCGAGATCCACTGGGGCCTCGGGCAGGACGTTCGCTACAGGATCGACGCCGACGAAGCGATCGACCGCGCGGTGCCCCTGACGATCGCGGGGCGGGCGATCCTGCGTCTGAACGACCACGACGCGGTCGCGCATCTCCTGCTCCACCATGTCCAGCATTACTTCGACCGCCGTCTCAAGTGGATCCTCGATCTCGCCGCACTCGCCCGAACTCCCGGATTCTCCTGGGAGACCGTGGCGAAGCGCCTCGCGTCGTGGGAGGGCCTGGGCGCTGCGGGCCTGGCGCTCGCGCACGTGCGCGAGCTGTTCCCGAACCTTCTCGACGAGACGGCCCACCGTCTGATCCCGGTGCAAGCGTGGCGTCTCGCGGCGACGCTTCCGCTCCGCAGCCGGCACCCGCTCGACTTCTACCGCCAGACACGCCGCAGGATCGTTCAGCTCTGGATCGCCGCGGCCGCGCTCGAGGATCCGATCGACGTCCCCGGTTACGTGCGGCACCGCACCGTCCGGAGCCGCCGGGTCGTGCCGTAGCGCTCGTCTAGAGAGCGACGCGCTCGCCCTTCTTCCCGTCGTCCTGCGACCGCCGGCGCAACGACCGCGGACCGCGTGCGGCGGCGTCCTCGTCCGACTCGTAGTAGTAGCCGGCGTAGTAGTAGTCGCGGTGGGAGGACTTCGCGAGATCGACGTTGTTGAGGATCGCTCCGATGACGTGGGCGTTGACGTCGTGCAGCCTCTTCAAGCTCCGCCGGACGAGAGAGCGGTCGTTCTGGTTCTGCTTCACGACGAGGATGGCCATGTCGACCATCGAGGCGAGCACGACGCTGTCCGCCAGCGAGCCGATCGGCGGGCTGTCGATCAGCACCCAGTCGAAATCCTTCTTGAGGGAGGCCACGAGAGACCGGAACTTCGAGAGGCTCACCAAGTCGGCCGGGTTGGGCGGAATCGCTCCGCTGGCGAAGACCTTGAGCGACGGAACCGGCGTGTTGTGGAGGAAACGCGCGTAGTCGCCGTCGGCTCCCTCCAAGAGGTAGTTGGTGATCCCCGGCTCGCGCGGAATCTCGTGGTGCAGGTGCTGAGTCGGCCTTCTGAGGTCGCAGTCGAAGACCACCACGCGATCGCCCGAGCTCGCGAGCGTCCGGCCGAGCGCGGCGATGGTCGTGGACTTGCCTTCCTGCGGGCCGGTGCTCGTCAAGAGCACCACCCGGTGCTCGCGGTTGCGGCTGGCGAAGAGGATGTTGGTGCGGAGGCTCTGATAGGCCTCGCGCACCGAGCTGTTCTCGCGGTCCTTGAACTTCGGGATCAGGCCCAACATGCCGACGCCCAGGAAGTGCTCCACGTCGTCCGGGGTGCGGATCGTATTGTCCACGTAATCCATGAAGATGACCACGCCGACGCCGAACAGCAGTCCGACCAGGAGCCCGACCCCGATGATGGCGACCTTGCGCGGCGCGACCGGGCTCGTCGGCTCGATGGCCCGATCGAGGATCACGATGTTGTTGTTCATCGTGATCAGCTGAGAGCTGACGATCAGTTTTTGCACCGTCTCGGCGACGACGTCGTACACCTTGCGCTTGGCCAAGCTGTCGTTCTTCTGGGTCTCGTAGTCCGAGCTCTGCTGCTTCACGCGAAACGCCGCCTCCTCCTCCCGGCGAATCTGGCCGCGGAGGTAGTCGGCGTTGGACTTAGCGATCGCGTACTCGGAGCGGATCTTCCCCTCGAGCGTCGCGATTTGCGTGTCGATGCTCTGCTGGACCTTCTGGAGCTCGCTGGCTTTCGCCAGGTAATCGGGATGCTTGGGCTTCTTCTCGACGGCGAGGCGCTCGAGGTCCCGCTCGAGCAGCTGCCGCTGTCCGCTCAAGTTCTGGAGCTCCGGATCTTGGCCGAACCGCGGCAGGGAGAGGATGTCGCCGTGCTCCTGGCGGATCCGGTCCAGGCCGTCGATCTCCGCCTGGAGCGAGGCGATCTGCACGTTGACCTTGGAGAGCCCGTCGCTGTAGGTCTGGAGGCTCTGCTTCAGCATCTCCTGCTGGTTCTCGGGTACGAACAGCTCCTGGCTCGCGGCGGCCTTCATCCGCTCGAAATCAGCGGTGCCGAGGTCGACGCGGAACTTCTCGAGGCCCTTCTGGATCTCGTCGGTGATCGCCTGGAAGCCCTGGGTCGCGACGTCGACGTTGCGCTTGCAATAGACGTCGGCCACCGTGTTGACCCAATCCCGGACCTCGCGCGGATCCTCTCCCCGCATGCTCAGGCCGACGAGACGCGTGTTCACCTTCGGCTTGATCGCGATCATCCCTCGGAACGCCGCGATCGGGTCCCGTGCCTTCGCGAATTTCGGGTGATTCTCGAGGTGCAGCTGTTTGAACGCTCTTTGGGCGATGTCTCGGCTGGCGATGACCTCGAGCTGCGTCGAGAAGTAACGCTCCTCGGCGAGCCAGCCGCTGCTCTCCGCCCCGACGCCCTGCTCTTGGCCCGGGATGATCCGCCGCGCCTCGGGCTTGATCTCGATGATCGCCGTCGCCTCGAACACCGGCTTCGCGAGCGACACGGCCAGGAACGCGAGCAGCCCGACGAGGAGAACGATGGCGAGGATCGTGAAGCGGCCACGCCATACGATCCGCCACGTATTGAGAATCGGGGGCTCGTTGGACGCATCGAGCGGCCCAAGCTGTTTCAGCATCGACGGCGCTCCTTGGCTCATATCGATTCCGATCGACCCGCCCGACCTGCACAATATACGGTCGGCCGGGGAAGATCACAACACGCCCCCTCAAGGGGCTTGTCTTCAAAAGACTCGTCTTTTCACGAGAATCTGGTCCTGGGGTTCGAGCTCCGGGTCCGGATCCCGCCGGTCCTCTACCCGCTTCAGGTTGACTTTGATCTCCGTCGTCCCGCCGTCGACCGCGCGCCGTATGCGGACGTCGGAATGGTTCGCCCATTCGGTCAGCCCCTCGGCCGTCGTGATCGCCTGCAACAGCGTCATGCGAGGCTCGAGCGGGAATTTCCCGGCTTTCCGGATCTCTCCGCGAATGTAATAGCAGTCCCGCTCCTGGACGGTGACGACGTCGCCGTCGACCGGCTGCGGCGCGTCGGATTTGTCGAGGTCGGCCGAGGTGAGCGTCGTCGCATCGTCGGTACCATCGGCGGTGTGCTTGAGAATGATCCGTTGCCCCGGCGCGAGCGCGACGCCCGCGTCGGCGAGAATTCCCTTGAGCCCCATGCCCGGGCGGAGCGCGACGCGCCGCGCGTTCGCGAGGGCTCCCGTCACGTAGACGAACTGGCTCTGATAGGTCTTGACCGTGACCGAGACTTGAGGGTCGACGAGGAACTCTCCCCCGAGGATCGAGGCGAGCTTCTGGGACAGCTCGGCCTCGGTCCGCCCCGCCGCGGAAACCGCACCGACGAGCGGGAGCTGGATCGTGCCCTCCGGCGACACGGTGTAATCCCCCGTCAGGTCATCGTTCTTGTACACGTGAACGGTGAGGAGGTCGCCGACGCCGATGCGGTACGAGTCCGCCGCCGACGCCGCCGAGCCCGCCGCGATCGAGACGACGATCCGATCCGCGCCGAAGGAGACACCGAGGACCCCGGCGCCCGCACCCCCCAGGACGATGCGCAGGCCCGATCCGGTCACCGTGGTCTTCACATCGGCCGGCGGCGTTCCCGAAAGCCTCGCGCCCGCGATGAAGCACTCGACGCCGTCGGCGCCTGCGTTCACCTCGACGCGGTCCGGCCGAGGGGAAAGCGTGAGAGCGAGCCGCTTGACCGCCGTGCCTTCGGACGCTTCCCACCGGATCGCGGTGACCGTCGTCGCGTCGGACGCGTGGGGTGCGGCGCCCGCGGCGACGGCGACGATCAGCCCCAGGAGAGTTCGTCTCATTCCCATCGCCCTCGCCTCAGAATCCCCACGTGAGGTTCGTTCCGATCCGATACACGTCGAAATCCCTCAGGTGGTTGGTCGAGTTCCGTACCGAGTACGAGACCAGGCCGCGGAGCACCAGCCCCTGCACGAAACGGTACCCGAGCCAGCCGCCCGCGTAGACGATGTCGTCCCGTTCGGCGTCCTGGGACTCGGGGTAGTTGTTTCTCGTGAGAGACAGCTCCCCGCCCGCGATGAAGCGCTGGACGGCGGGAGTCGCGAATCGCACCGCGAAGGTGTCGCCGACGTAGACCGCGGCCGCCGTGAATGGCGACGGGTAGACGTCCCGGTAGTAGCCGACGGTCGCGAGGAAGCGGTCGGGCCGGCTGCGCTGGTATTCCACGGCGCCGATCACTCCGCTGTAAGTGAACGGCGTCACCCCCTGGACGTTGACGTAGATCCCCCCCGCGCGTGCAAAGACGGCGGACTGCGGACCGAATTCGCGGCGCCATCCCGCCTCCGCGGTGACGCCGCGCTGGGTGCTCGCGTCGGCGAGGTAGGGAGGAGGCCCACCCCCGGGAGGCGGCGTGCCGTCGTCGCGGCTCAGAGAATTGCGCCGCGCGCTGATCGACCACAGGACGCTGTCCGCAAATGTGGTCCAGTGCGCGCCTCGGAGCTCCAGCGAGTCCGCCTGGAGATCGTAGAAACCCAATTCGTTCACGCCGAGAAAGGTCAGCTGCTCGTGGTAATACGCCGCGGCGAGATCCACGCGAGGCGTCGCAGGGTGGTTGACCTCGATGGTGGCGACGTTTCGCCGGTACGGCTCGCCGGTAAAGACGATCTCGCCGCTCCCCGGCACCCCCTCCGCGCCGCCCCGGAACGTCTGAGCCTCGAGATCGGCCTGCTCGAAGCTGTCCTTGATGTTCAGCTTGGTGAGGCTCGAGAAGACCAGCTCCGCCGACACCAGCGCGTACCAGCCGCCGGTGGACGGCGCCTCGGCCTCCGACCGATAGGCGCGATTCCGGCCCATGCCGGCCACCCGGATCTTGCTGTTCGACACCGGGATGTCGGCGATGAGCCCGCCGATGGTCGTGAACGCGTCGGCGGCGAATACGTTGTTCGGAGCGTTCGGTGTCGCCGTGTGCTCGCTCTGATAAAAGAGGTTGTTCGTGTACTCCGCGGACTGGAGGAACAGCGGGTAGAGCGACGTCCTTCCGGCGTCCACGCGCGAGGCCTCGTCGACGGTGACCGGGATTTGAGCGTGTGCAGACCCCGCCGCCCCCCAACCCGCGAAGGCGACCGCGGCCAACAGTCGAACGGCGCTGCACCACTTCCTCCGAGCCCGGGACGGCATTAGGCGCATGGTGAATGGAAGACGATAGTGCACGAAGAAGGGCCACGTCAATTGAAGGGCTGGCCGCGGCTTACGCCGTAGGATTCGAGCGGCGCACCGCGGCGTGGCGCACTTTGATCGCGGCCACGCATCCGACCGACAAGCACAGGGACAGAAGAGCCACCGGCAAGCTCTTGGTGGCGACGCTCAGGTAGGCCGAAAGCGCGAACATCACGGCCACCAGGTAGAGCGCGATGACGGCGCGGCGCGGGGACAGGCCCTGGTCGAGCAAGTTGTGGTGCAAGTGCTCCCGGTCGGCGCGAGAGACTCTCCGGATCAGGGCGCCAACGCTCCAGCCGCTCGTCGCAGTCTCGCGCCCGGCTCTCCGGGCGATCGTCGTCGCCATGTCGAGAAGCGGCAGCCCCAGGAGCAGAAGCGGGACGGTGATCGCGATTACGGTCGGGCCCTTCTGCGAGCCGCGCAAAGCTATGACGGCGATGAAGAAGCCCAAGAACTGACTCCCGCCGTCCCCCATGAATACGCTTGCGGGGTTGAAGTTGAACACAAGGAACCCGAGCAGCGCGCCCGCCAGCGCGAACGAGCACACCACCATCGCGAACTGTCCGTTGAGCGCCGCGATCGCGGCGATCGTGACCGCGACGATGAAGGCGAGCCCGCCCGCCAGACCGTCGAGGCCGTCGATCAAGTTGATCGCATTCGTCACAGCGAGGATCCAGGCGAACGCGGCGATCGGCCCCAGCACGCCGAGCCCGACGGTTCCCAGGCCCGGCAGGCTCACCGCGTCGATCGTCGTCCCCCCGATCACCGCGAGCGAGCAGGCGACGACCTGGATCGCGAGCTTCGTGCGGGCCGAGTATTGGAAGACGTCGTCGAGCACGCCGCCGATGAAGACGACCACCATCCCGAGCGCGGGACCGTACCAGGAGTATTGCTCGGCTTGGCTCAACGTCTGCACGCGCTGCGCCGTGATCAGCGCTGTCGCGACGCCCGTTCCCAGCCCGAGCACGATCGCGACGCCTCCCAGGCGCGGCACGGATCCGCGATGAACGCGGCGGCCGCCCGGTCGATCGACCGCTCCCAGGCGCGGAGCCCATCGGATGATCGCGGGCAGCAGGCCCATGGTGACGATCGCCGCCACCAGAAGCGCCATGAGCGCGTGGATGTAGGTCACCTGGTCACCTTAGCTCCCGACGCCCCTCATATACGCTGAGTCGCGCCGTCGTGCACGATCCGCCTCGTCGGGTTTTTCCGGGTGTTTCGCGGCGGGTCGCCCGATGGCTCCTTCAGGAATCGAGTAGTATATTTTCGCTCGATTTGGAGGTCGATGCTCGTCATGACGGTTCAATCGAGCGCGTGGAAGATCAGCCTCAGCGACATCGACCTCGGTCCCGAAGAGGAAGCGGCGGTCGTCGAGGTCCTGCGCTCGAGATGGCTGACATCGGGCCCGAAAATCTCGGAGTTTGAGGGGCTTTTCGCGGACCACGTCGGGGCCTCCCACGCGATCGCGCTCGGAAACTGCACTCAGGCCCTCCATTTGGCCCTTCTCGCCGTAGGCGTCGGCCCCGGGGACGAGGTGATCGTCCCCTCCCTCACCTTCGTCGCCACGGTGAACGCGGTTCTCTACTGCGGAGGGAGGCCGGTCTTCGCCGACATCGTGGGCCCCGAATCGCTGGTGCTCGACCCCGAGGACGTCGCCCGCAAGATCGGGCCGCAGACGAAGGCCCTGCTGCCGATGCACTACGGTGGGTACGCGTGCGACATGAGCGCGTTCAGGTCGCTCGCGGAGCAGCGCGGCTTGAGCCTCGTCGACGATGCCGCGCACGCTCCCGGCTCCCGCTATCGCGGTCTGCCGATCGGGAGCCTCGGCGATGCGAGCTGCTTCAGCTTCTTCGGCAACAAGAACCTGGTCACCGGGGAAGGCGGGATGCTGACGACGAACGACGACCGCATCGCGGCGTTCGCGCGGAGCCAGCGGTCGCACGGGATGACCGTGATGAGCTACGACAAGCACAGAGGCCACGCGTACACGTACGACGTCGTCACGCCGGGCTACAACTACCGCCTCACCGAGATGCAGGCGGCGCTGGGCATCGTTCAGCTCGGCAAGCTGAAGCGGAACAACGACAAGCGCCGGGCTCTCGTCGGCCGCTACCGCAGCCGCTTGGCGGGTCTCGCCGGCGTCACCGCGCCCTTCGTCGGAAGAGACGACGAGTCGTCCTGCCACATCTTCGTGGTCGTCCTGCCGGAGGGAGCCGAGCGTGCGCGCGTGCAGGAATCGATGAAGGCTGCGGGCGTCCAGACCAGCATTCACTATCCCCCGGTCCACCGGTTCTCCCGGTTCCGCGGCGCATTCGCCGCCGACGTGCCCCGCGTGGAAGCGATCGCCGACCGGCTGATCACGCTTCCTCTGCACCCGAGGATGACCGGCGAGGACGTCGACGCCGTCTGCAGCGCGCTTCGGGAGTCGCTCTGAAACGATTCGCGCGGAATCCAGGCCCGGACGACGCGACCCGACGAGGGAGGCCCATGGCATGAAGATCTTGGTGACCGGCGGGGCCGGATATGTCGGATCGACGCTCGTGCCCACGCTCTTGGGGGAGGGACACGAGGTGCGCGTCCTGGACGCCCTGTCCCACGGCGGCGCGCCGCTCCTGGGCGTGTGGAGCCACCCCCGGTTCGAGTTCCTCCGGGGAGACGTCCGAGACGAGGAGATCGTCGCCCGCGCCGTCTCGGGAGTCGACGCGGTCGTGCACCTCGCCGCGATCGTCGGAGACCCCGCTTGCGCCCGCCAGCCCGAATTGGCGAAGCGCGTCAACCATGAGGCTTCTCTGGCGGTACTGGGGAGCGCCGAGAGCGCGGGAGTCGAGCGCTTCGTCTTCGCGTCGACGTGCAGCAACTACGGGAAGATGGCCGACCCCGACCGGCTGGTCGACGAGGACGCCGAGCTCCGTCCGGTCTCTCTCTACGCCGAGACGAAGGTGGCGGTGGAGCGGGCGCTCCTCGACCGGACCCGTCCCGGAGCCACGGCGCGGACGGCCCTCCGCTTCGCGACCATCTTCGGCGTCTCTCCCAGAATGCGGTTCGACCTGACGGTCAACGAGTTCGCGATGAGGATGGTCGTCCAGAAGGAGCTCGCCGTGTACGGCGAGCAGTTCTGGCGGCCGTACGTCCACGTGCGGGACGCGGCGCGAGGTATTCTCGCGGTGCTCCACGCCGATCGGAGGGCCGTCGATCGCGCTGTCTTCAACGTGGGATCGAGCGACCAGAATCACACGAAGAAACAGATCGTCGCCATGGTCGCTCCCCATGCTCCCGACGCTGTGGTGCGCTACGTGCACAAGGACGAGGATCCGCGGGACTATCGCGTTTCTTTCGAGCGGATACAGGGCGCGCTCGGATACACGACCACACGCGACGTCCCCTCGGGAATTCGTGAGGTCGTCCAGCTCGTGCGCGACGGGATCATCCAGGACTTCGAGGCGCCGGTGTACTCGAACTGAGGTCGAGCGGATGACGGGCGGGAGTGTCAAGCGCGCGGTGATCCTGGCCGGCGGCATGGGGCGGCGGCTCGCGCCGTACACGTTCGTGATCCCGAAGCCGATCGTCCCGATCGGAACGACGCCGATCGTCGAGATCGTCCTGCGGCAGCTCGCCTCGCACGGCGTCGAGCACGTCACGATCGCGTTGGGGCACATGTCGGAGATCGTGCGCGCGGTCGCAGGCGACGGGTCGAAGCTCGGCATCCGGGTCGATTATTCCGAGGAGTCGAAGCCACTCGGCACGATGGGCCCTCTGAAGCTCATTCCGGATCTCGAGGACGATTTCCTCGTCATGAACGCCGACCTGCTCACGGATCTCGATTTCGCCGAGCTCGGGAGATTCCACCGCGCTCACGGCGGGCCGGCCACCGTCGCGACGTACGTCAAGACGACCCGGCTCGAGCTCGGGGTCATCGAGACGGACGGCGACGCGCGGATCGTCGGGTTCGAGGAAAAGCCGACGCTCAAGCACAAGGTCAGCATGGGCATCTACGCCTTCCAGCGGTCGGTGCTGGACTACGTTCCCGCGGACACCTACTTCGGCTTCGACGGGCTGATGGCGGCGATGCTCCGGGCGGGCCGGCCGATCCGGTCCTACCTGTTCGGCGGCCAGTGGCTCGACATCGGGATCCCGGCCGACTACCAGGCGGCGCAGGAAGAGTTCGAGCAGAACAGGGATCGATATCTCAAATCCCCCTCCCGGCGCGACCCCAAGCCGTGATCACGGAGGCGGGCGTCGCGCGCGAGCGCCTGATCGAGATCGGCGGGGGGATCCGAAAGATCGCGATCGTCACGATCCGCGAGAATTCGTGCGCCTGCTATCTCGCGCGTCGGCTCCGTGCGACGGGAGCCGAGATCGCCTTCTTCAACCAGACGGACCTCAAGGTCGAGACGCGGTCCCGGGAGTACTTCCTCCGGCTCTGGCGTAAGCGCGGCCTGGCCAATGCGTTGGACAATCTCGCGCTCTACGCCGCCGTGCTCGCCCGGGGCGCCTTCCGGCGAAGCGGCGCTTCGGGATACGTCCAGCCCGCGCCGCTGCCCGTGATGGCGGACGATCCCGCGCTGCGCCACGAATCCTGGCTGACGTGGGTCGATATCCGGGACGTCAATTCCGACGAGGGGCGCGGCGCGGTGGCCGCGTTCGCCCCGGACGTGATGCTGCTCGGAGGCGCGCCGATCCTGGGGCGCCGGGCGATCACGCTCCCGCGGGTCGCCTGCATCAACCCGCATTGCGGGATCACCCCCGACTACTGCGGCGGCTCGCCTCCCGATTGGGCTCTTTACGAAGGCCGATTCTCGGACATCGGCTACACGATCCACCTCGTGGAGCCGATCGTGGACTCCGGACCGGTGATCTGGCAGGAGAGGCTCGACTGGGATCCAGACACGTCGATCACCGCGTTCTGGCCGATGCTCGCCCAGGGCATGTACGACAAGCTCGCGGAGATCGGAGCCGGGCTGGTCGAGGGGCGGCGATACCGCGCGACGCCGCAGGGCCCGCCTCGCGTTCTGCCGCCCGCCGGGCTGGTCGTCAAGGCGATCGCGGATTGGCGGAGGCGCCGCTTCGCTCGGGCGGCGGCTCTCACGCGCGCGCGTTCCCGTTGACGCGCCGAGCGCGCGACGTCCGGGCGAACTCCACCGCCTTCCACATCGTGTCGCCGCAGGAATCCCAGGTGAACTCCGCCGCGCGCGCGGCGGCGAGACGGCGCAGCTCCGCCCGTCGGGCCTCGTCGTGCGAGAGGCGGAGGAGCACCGCGCCGATCGAATCCGGGTCGTAGGGGTCGAACAGCTCCGCGGCGCCTCCCGCGACCTCCGGCATCGGTGGAATGTTGGAGCACGCCATGACGCCGTGCGCGCCGAGGATCTCACCCTGGACGAACGAGTTGGTCTCGCAGGTGGATGGGAAGACGTTGATCGTCGCGTGATGCAGGAGCCCCGGGATGTCCTCGCGCGGGATCCGCCCCAAGTAGCGTACGCGCGGCCCGAGGCCGCTTTCCGCGATCGCGCGCTCGATGCACCGGACGTAGGCCGGATCGTCGGGCGGACCGGCCATCACCAGGTCCGGGAGATCTCCGCCGCGCGAGACGATCCTCCGGTACCCCTCGATCAGGTTCAGGTGGTTCTTGTACCAAAAGACCACCGACAGGTAGAAGAGGAACGGGCGTCCGCCGAGCGGATGCGCGGGCGGACTCTCCGGATGGAATTTCGCGTACTCGGGGACGGGATTCATCGCGACGAACGACTTAGCGGAAAGGTCGCCCGCGTAGTGGCTGACGCGCTCGAGGCCGTGGCGCGACGGGACGATCAGCGCGTCCGCCCTGCGCGAGCTCGCGACCATCGTCCGCTGGAGCAGCAGCAGGCGGATCCAGTCCTTGCTCAAAGGCGCGAAGTGCCGAATGTGCTCCGGCGTGAACGGGAGCATGTTGTGGATCGCATTGATGGTTGCCGCCGCTCGCGTCAGCGGGGGCGAGACGATCCCGCTCAGCGAATAGACGACGTCGGCGTCGAGCCGGCGGACGTGCCCCGGAAGGTCGCGGTGGAACCAGCGCCACAGCCTCGTCCAGCTCCCCGCCTTGGGATGCCGCTCGACGGTCAGACCATCGGGAGCCTCGAGCGCATAGCCGTCGGGGGCGCGAAGCAGGATGACATCCGAACCGGCGGGCCGACGCCGGGCGGCCGCGTGCGCGAGCTCGATCTGGTTCTGAAGCGCGCCCGGACTGGCGACGTTGACCGTGTCGATCAGAAAGCGCATGCGAGGCAACGCTTCCGACCGCTCAGACGGCGGGCTCGGGGACGGCCCTTCCGGCCGCGGGCATGAGCGTCGGCGTCGGGTCGAATCGGAAGAAAGTCAGGGAGAAGAGGAGAGGTATGAAGAGGAGGCCGTACGTCGAGAGCATGGTCGCCATGTCGGAGCGGACTTCGCCCAGGCCGATGACGAAAGCGGACGGGATCAGCACGCGGGCCGCGCTCAGCTGGAGCCCGCCGTCCATTCCGTGCATCGCATATTCCGTGACGGTGCGGCAAAGCGTGCCCACGAAGACCCCGCCGACGATGATGCCCAACCACCCGAAGTTCAGATAGAAATCGGCGGGAAGCGTCACCGTCACGCTGAAACCGTAGAAGTCCTCGTAGAACGGACCAACGATGTACTTGGTGATCTCCTTGCCGATCCCGATCGGCTTGTCCGGCCAGAACCGGCGCGGGATAAACCCCAGGAGGGTGACCATGACGGTGCTCCCGTGACGGTATGGCTCGACGCGCGGGTACAACTCCCAGACGAGGCACGCGATCAAGTACGGGTCGACGAACCCCGAGACGTATTCGCGGGTCTCCGAGCTGCGAAACCGGGCGTCGCTGGCGCCCGAGAACATCTCACCCAACGGGCGTGCGCGGACCGCTCCCCACAACGAGAAAAACACCAACAGGAGGGCCAAGGCCGTCGCCACCCGGACCTTGGGAAGCGTCGCCCAGCCGCGCCTGAGAATCCAGATCGCGATCAAACCGAAGTAGATGAAGAAGAGGTATTTTCTGACGCCGACGATGATTCCCAGGAAGGCCACGTCGAAGGCCAGGAGCGAGCCGAAGAGCGCAATGTCGAGTCCGGAAGCTTTGGGCTTTGCAAAGATGCGCCAACCCATGAGCAGCGTGCCCGTGACGAGCCCGACGTGCGCGGCCCCGAAAATCGCGCTTCCCGCACGGCCCGCCGAATACCCCTCGGCGAGCTTCACCGCGAGTCCCCCTTGGTAGTCGAGCCACCAGTAGCAGCCGCCGATGCTGGCGAGGATGACGAACGCCTCGGCCCAGCGGGAGTCCGGCTTGTGCCGTCCAAACGAGAAGTTGGGGATGACCCGCTCCAGTGCGACTCCGAGGGGAGAGCTGAAGCCGATGAGGACCAGGATGACAAAAACGAGAAACGACAGCGTCGCCTCCGGCGCCCTCCAGGGTGAAAGCTGCCGCATGAACGGAAGGTCGCCGCTCCCGACGAATTGGTAGGCGATCGCGCCGACGACGTAGAATTGCGCAAGGAACACGAACGACAGGAGCAGCGGATCGCAGAGCCAGGGCAAGTGTCGTCGGCGTTTCGAGAGAGCCCCCGTCATCACGGCGAGGGAGAGCGCGACGAGAAACAGGACCGACGCGAACGCGGCGTCGTCGATCGCGACGAGTGCCGCGGTCGCGACGATCGCGACGGTCGTCCCGCCGAGAATCCAGCCGATGCGCTTGGTCATGCCTTGTCCTGAATCCACCCTCGACGACCGCCCAATATACGATCCCCCCCACCTTGAGACCAGACCGCCGGGGCCGCTAGCCGTCTCGACCGAGCTTGCGTACCGCGTCGAGGATCTCGGCGCGGGTGACGCGGGCGGTCCGAAGGAAGCCGGCGATCGCCACGAGCGCGATCGCCGCCGCGGCCGCCCTTCCCGGCTGGACGCTCCAAGCCGTCGCCGAGGCTGCTGCGGACCAAAGCCACGCCCACGCCCCTCGCGACGATACCGCGAAGCCGAAGCGGCGGAGGAGAAGGGCGGCGATCGCTGTGTGCTGGACGAACGCGCCGGCGACGGCCGCCAGCGCCGCGCCGACGAGACCGATACGTGGAACGAGCAGGAGCGACAGCCCGATCGTCGTCGCCAAAAAAAGAACCGAGACACGGAAGTACTCGCGGAACGCGTGGAGCGCCACCGCCACGCTGGCCCCGATGAACGCCATCGGCGCGGCGACCGGGACGACCGCGAGGATTCGGAGGAGATCGGCGTGCGCAGGGTACTCGGGTCCGAACACGCGCATCACGTCGGGGGCGAACGCGGCAATCCCGATGCACGCCGGCACGGTCGCGGCCCACGCCCCTTCGAGCACTCGCCGAACCTGCCGAAAGGCCTCGTCGCGCCGCCCGAGCGCATCTTGCGCCGCCACGGAAGGCCCGGTGACAGACGCCACCATGATCGGCATCAGCGTCAGCAGGAGTGGGAATCGCAGCGCCGCGTGGAACCAGCCGAGCGCCGTCAGGTCCAGCCACAGCAGCACGACGACCGGGGTGAGGCTCATGTAGGCGAACGCGACGAGCGTCTGGAGATGCGTATAGAACGCCGCTTCCCAGAAGCCAGTCGGAAGCGCGAGGCGCGTCGGCCCACGTTGTCGAAACGCGTCGCTGCGGAGAATGGCGAGCACCCCCACGAGCGCCGCGCACCCGTACACCGCGATGCTGGCCGGCCAGAGGAATCCCGCGGGGGCCTCCCGAAGGGCGGGCCGGGACGCAACGACCCCCGAGACGCTCACCACGAAGAACCCGACGACGACCGTGCGAAGGGTGATCGCAGCGCCGCGCGCGTCGAGAAGGCCGTAGAGAAAGAACGACGAGAACGCCCAGACGAGGACGACCCCGCAGAGAGCGATGACCACCGCGTGATCCGGCGAGCCGAACCGGTCGAGCAGGCGGGCGGTCGGACCGGGTAGTGCGACAACGGCGATCGCGAACACCGCCGCTGCGATCCCGGACACCAGAGCCGAGTAGGTGGCGAGAAACGAAAACCGCTCCTTGAGCGGGAGTTGGGGGACGTAGCGCGTGAAGACGTTGGCGCCACCGAAGACGACGAACGACTGGAACCCTTCCACGAACACCTGAATGGCGCTGTAGCAGCCGAGCGCTTGGCTCGAGACCCGGCCGAGCACCAGGTTCGTCGCGAACGCCAGCGGCAGGGTCGCCAGGTTGAGGATCAGCACCCACCGAATCCCCGCCACGGCCCGTCGTCCGAGGTCGCCGCCCGTCTCCGACATGCTCGGTCGGCCGCCGGTCCCTAAGGCTGAAGGGCGAGAGGCTGGGCCCAAGAGCGCAGCGGCTCGAAGTCCGGGTAATCGCGCATCCACATCGCGATCAGATTCTTCGCCGTCTCCCGCCGGCCCTGCCGAAGGTAGAAGTCGAGGAGCGCCTTCGCGACGTCGGGATCGTCGGACGGCGCGACGAAGCCGTCCCGGAGCAGGCGCTCGGCGATCTCGATGTCTTTGTCGCGCTCGCACGCGAGGGCGGCTTCGAGGCGCACCGCCGATGACGGGGCGTCGCGCAGGACCAGCTGCAGCTCCGCGCAGGCGGCGTCGAACTGCTCTTGGCGGATGAAAGCGGTTGCGCGCAGGCGTCGCAGGGCCGCCGGACCCCATCCGGTCTTCTGCGCCTCCGCAATCAAGGGAAGCGCCTCGTCCACGCGCCCCAGATTGAGGAGCACTCGGGCCGCCTCGTAGTCCCCGTAGAAGCGCTCATAGGAGTTGGACGCGTGGTCGCGCGACGCTCGGAAGAACCGGATGGCCCCCTCCCGATCGCCGTTCATCTCGACGAACCGACCGGTGTCGAGCTCAAGAGCGCTTCGCTCGTACCGTGGGGCGTCTTCGAGGCCCCGCTCGAGACCGCGGCGCAGCGCGCCATAGAGGGGCTGGGAGGCGACCGCGGAGCGGCCCCACAGGTGGAACGACGGCGAGGGCATCAATTGGGCCGACTGCTCGTAGGTGCTCATGGCGCGGTCGACGTCGCCGATCGATGCGTACACGCTGGCGAGCGTGTCCAGCTCCTGGTAGCCGCCGGGCTTGAGGCGCGTCGCGAGTCGCGCCGCGCCCAGGGCGACGGCCCGCCACGGATCGAGCACTCCCTGAGCGCGGGCGTTGAGCTCGTCGAGATCCACGGCTCGGTCGACCTCACCCTGCCGCGCACGCCCGAGCGCCACCTCGGCCAGTCCGCTCCATGACCATGAGCTCGCCGGGTAATGCAGCACGTCGGACGCGTAGCCGGCCCAAGCGGCCTCGAGCGCAGCGGCGCGCGCCTCGGCCGTTGCCGGACCCGAGAGATAGATCGCGGCAGCCGCGTCCCCTTGCCACGCACCCATGTTGTCGCCTCGCACCCCTTCGTATCCGAGCCGGCGGAAGGAATCGAGAGCGGTCTTGACGTCGCGGGCGCGGTAGGCCTCCTTTCCCTGGCGGAAGACCCGTTGCTGCGCCGTCGCGCGCACGGCGACGGCGCCCTGCACGACCAGCGCGACGACGAGAACGGCGCGGATCGCCGCGCGCTTGTCCCTCCTCACGACGGACCTCCGAGTCGGCGAGCCAGGACATCGACGATTCGCGTCGCGGACCTGCCGTCCCACAGCTCGGGCCGCCGCGCCGACGGGCTCGCTGCGAGCGATTCGCGGATCGCGCGGCGCACGCTCTCAGCGCTCGTTCCGCCCAGCCGATTGGTCCCCTCTGCGATCGTCACCGGCCGCTCCGTGTTGTCACGAATCGTGACGCACCGCACGCCGAGCACCGTCGTCTCTTCCTGGATCCCGCCGGAGTCGGTGAGGACGAGGCGTGCCTCAGCCATCAGCCCGAGAAACTCCAGGTAGCCCAGCGGATCGAGGAGCCGGACCTCCGGCGGGAGCCCGATCGCGGCGTCCGCCATCATCCGGCGAGTTCGAGGGTGAACCGGAAACACGACCGGCATCGTCGCCGCCAACTCGACGATAGGCGCGAGCAGGGACCGTAGCGTCCTCGGGTCGTCGACGTTGGCCGGACGGTGCAGGGTGAGGACTGCGTAGCCGTCGGGCGCCAGGCCGATCGCCCGCGGTTGGCCAAGCGCGGCGGCACGCTGGCGGAAGGCGAGCAACGTGTCGATCATCACGTTGCCGACGAAATGCACCCTCGCGTCGTCCACCCCCTCCCGGCGAAGATTGTCGAGACCGCTGCGCTCGCTGACGAAGAGGAGGTCCGAGATCGCATCCGTCAACACCCGGTTGATCTCCTCGGGCATCGCTCGATCGAAGCTCCGCAAGCCTGCCTCGACGTGGGCCACCGGGATCCCCAGCTTGCAGGCGACGAGCGCCGCGGCGATCGTCGAGTTGACGTCGCCGACCACCACGACCATGGCAGGACGGCGCTCGAGGAGCACCGGCTCGAGGCGGATCATGACCTCCGCCGTCTGAACGGCGTGCGACCCCGAGCCGACTCCCAGCCGGATCTCCGGTTCCGGGATGCCGAGCTGCTCGAAGAACAGCTCAGACATCGCGCGATCGTAGTGCTGTCCGGTGTGCAGGATCGTCGGCAGAAGGCGCCCGTCCTTTCGCACCGCCGCCGCGATCGGCGCGACCTTCATGAAGTTGGGCCGGGCCCCCGCCACCAGAAGAACCTCGTGCGTCACGCGGCCTCCTCCGAAGCGGGATCGGCGGCCGCGGCGGCGAGGACGCCCACGAGGGTCGCGACCAACGCCGCCAGCGCCGGAATCTGGAGATCGAATTCGACGACGGAATGAACGGCCGTGGCCACGACGACCGCGGCGATGCCGACGGTGGTCCAGCGCGGCCCACCACCCGCCCGAGTCAGCGCGCTGAGGAGCACGCGCCGCACGAACAGGATGAGCCCTAAGAAGAGAAGGAATCCCCCTACGGCGCCGGCTTCGGCGAGGAACTGGAGGTACTCGTTGTGGGCTTGGCCCCAATTCATCCACTCCCCGAGGCGCTGGTATCGCGCGAACGCCCACTCGAAGGTCCCCAGGCCGGTGCCGGCGACGACGTGATCGCCGAACAGGCTGACGGTCCGCGCCCACGCGTCGAGGCGCTCGACCGCGGAGGCGTCCCTCTGGTGGCTCACGTACGGCGCGATCGACGAAGCATTGCCCCGCGCAACCCAGCTCGCGACCCCCGCGACGATCCCGAGGACGGCGATCGCGACGAGCACGCCGGCGACGATGGTGCGTCGTCTCCTGGTCGACGCAACGACGGCGACGCCTACGATCAGCGCGAGCCAGGCCCCGCGCGAGCGGGATAGGGCCAAGCCGGTGACGGATGCCGACGTCAGCACGGCCAGAGCCAGGAGTCTCGGGAGGGCCCACTGCGTGTCCACGAAGGCGGCACGAACGGATTTCCACGAGAGACCGTCGCTCGGGCGGCCGATGTGCGCGAGCGCCAATCCGAACGACACGAGCGCGCAAACCCCGACGTAGGCGCCGAAGTGATTCGGATTGATGAAGGGCCCGAGTGGATCGCTGTCGGGGGGAATCGCGCGGGATCCCAGGAACCAATCGGTCCCCACGATCCGCTGGATCAGGGCGAGGATACCGAGGATTCCTCCCCAGACGGCGACACCCCAAAGGATCAGCGATCGCCTGTACGGCTCGCGCGCGAGGAGGGCGGCCGCGAAAAACAAGAGTCCGGCCGATAGCCAAGACCGGCATGCGGCGAGCGTGTCGGCGGGCGCGATCGAAATCGTCCGGCCCACGCCGAAACCGGAGTCGACCGGGCTGCCGTCGGGCACGATCACGCCGTCCCTTAGGCGGGCGCCTTCCTTGACGGCCTGCGCGGATAGGAACGCGGGGAGCGCTGTGCTCCCTCGGCGGGGAACCGTGGCGTCGTACAGCGCCGCGGCCTTGGGCGAGACGATCTCGAGAACGGGGCGCGGCAGCGGGGTGACCTGGATGAGCCCCCACAACACGATGGCGGCGATCGGGAGGGCCACCGCCAAGATCGGGCGAGTGACGTCGGATCGCCGCGACGTCCAGGCGGCGAGCGTGACGCAGACCAGCCCACCGAACAAGAGCCACGCGCGCGCGGCCGTCTCCACGCCGCCGAATGCCGACGTCGTCCCGACGAGCACCGCGAGAAGACCCCAGGTGGCCGCGTCGTGAGCGAGCTGGCTCAGCGCGGCTGCTCGCGCGGCCCGATCCTTGGTCCGAGACGCCATCTCTCCCCCGCCCCTCGCGGCGAATACATCAGCGCTTCGATCGATGGAACTCCAGCGAATTGAATAAGATGCGTTACCCTGCCTCTCCCGTCAAGGCTTGGGGAATTCGGCCGCGAGCGTTCGCCTGAGACCGTCATCGAGTGCGACCGGCGCCAGGAAGCCGGCGGCGAGGACCCGGTCGGACGCGATGCGGGTGTTCTCCGTGAACTTCTTCACCCTCACCGCGCTGATCGGAAACTTTCGCCGGGTGGCGGCGGCGACGGCGTCGAACAGCCTTCCGGCGGCCAAGCCGACGGGTACGGGAATGCGGACGCGGGGCGCGCGACGCCGGCCGAGCGCTTCGCGGACGAATGCCACCAGGCGATTCATGTCGAAGTCGGGCTTGTCCGCGTAGTTGAACAGGTGGCGTCCGGCGGGAAGGCTCAGGCTCCACTCGAGGCACGCCGCCACGTTCTCGACATACGCCATCGACTTCCGGTTGGTGCCCGGGCCGACCATGACGAACGCCCCGGACGCGAGCTGGCGAACGAGGTTGTAGACGTTCCCCCGGTTCCCTTCCCCGAACACCACGGTGGGCCGCACGATGACGAGCGTGCGCGAACGATCTTCGCGCCACCAGTCTTCGTAGACCGCCTCCGCGAGGAGCTTCGTGCGGCCGTAGTCGTTGAAGGGCCGGGTCGGGGAGTCCTCGCTCAGCTCGACGGGAGAGAACCCGTAGACGGCGACGCTCGACGTGAACACGATGCGACGCACGCCGGCGTCCGACGCCGAGCGGCAGACGAGTCGTGCGCCCACGACGTTGACCTCGTCGTAGAGGCTTTTTGGCGTGACGTCGTCCCGGTGCTCGGCGGCGAGATTGACGATGACGTCTGTCCCACCGATGACACGCCTCAGGGCGTCCGCGTCGCGTACGTCGCAGCGCGTCCACGCGGAGGGATGCGAGGCGCTCTCCGCCTTGTCGCCGATGACGACGTCGTGGCCACTCCGCTCGAGGCGGGTCGTCAGTCGTGACCCGATGAAGCCGCTCCCTCCGAGCAGCACGATGCGCGACCGCGTCACGGCCGGGCGCCCGTGCGAGACGCGGTGGCGAGCTCGAGGGTCCGCAGCGCCGCCAGCGCGAGCGGCCGCCGGCCGTACCTCGTCCGCACCGCTTCGCGACCGTTGTGCCCGAGCCTCCGCCTCGCCTCGGGCCGGTCCGCGAGCTCGGTCACCGCAGCCGCAAGCGCCGCGGCGTCTCCCGAGGGGATGCAGACGCCGGCGTCCGCCCCGCGCACGATCTCCGCCGACTCCCCTTCCACCGCCATGACGATCGGCACCCCCATCGCCATCGACTCGAAGATCTTCGAGGGGATCACCGTCTTGAACAACGGATCGGGCCGGAGGTGGACGATCGAGAGGTCGAGCGCCGCAAGATAGCTCGGCATCCGCTCGTGAGGAACGAAATCGCGGAAGAGGAGATTCGTGAGTCCGCGCTTCAGCGCCTCGGCCTCGAGGCCGGCCCGCTCCGCGCCCTCCCCCAGAATCAAGAACGTGATGTCGGCTCGTCCGCGCGTTGCGGCCGCGGCTTCGAGAATCGTCTCGAGCCCGTGGGCCATGCCGACCGTGCCGATGTAGCCGGCCAGGACCGACTCGCGCCGGACGCCCAACTCTCGCCGGGCGTCGAACGTAGCCGTCTCGGGGGTGAACTGGGCGGCATCGACTCCGTTGGTCACCACGTCGTTCTTGGCCCGCGGAATGCCGCGACGCGCCAAGTCGTCCTGGAACGAGTGCGTCAGCGAGATGATCCGGTCGGCGCGGCGGTAGAGAAACAGCTCGAAGCGCTCGACGAGCTTCAGGAGAGGTCCCAGCGAGGCCCCGACGGCGTGAATCGAGGCCGGCCAGAGATCGCGAATCTCGAAGACCCACGGGCGGCGGCGCATGAGGGCGACGGCCCAGCCGGCGATCGCTACGAAGAACGGGGGCGAGGAGGCGAGGGCGACGTCGAATCGCGGAAGGAACGGGGCCGCCGCGATCGCCGCGGCGGTATAGCTCGCGTAGTCGATCGTTCTCTTCACGATCCCCTCGTTCGCGGTCATGTACGTGAAGAGCCGCACGATCCGGACCCCGTCTTTCGTCTCCTCCTGCCAGAGGCGCCGGGTGTACCCCTCGAAGACCCTTCCCTTCGGGAAGTTCGGAATGCACGTGAGGATCGTCACCTCGTGGCCTTCGTCGATCCAGATGCGGGCGTGCTCGTGGAGGCGGAAGGACGGCGCCGCGATCTCGGGCCAGTAGCGGTCGGTCAGAACGAGAATGCGCACGGTCCAGCGAGATCCGCCCCGATCAGCGGGCCGGCGCGCCGGCCATGTCCGCGTGGGCGTCGAAGGTGGCGCGCGTGACTCCCACGAGCGTCTCGAGGGCGACTGGAGAAGGCCCACCGGCCTGCACGGCCATCACGAGCGTCGCGATCTCTTCGCGATGGCCCTTGCCGGCACCCTTCAGTCGGACCATTCGGGACCCCCGCCAGATCGTTCCTGATCGGAAATCGTCGACGACCGCCGAGACGCCTCCGGCGTGCGCCTCGAAGCGCTCCTTGCCCAACCCGGGAGCTCCGCGCGCCGTGTAGAGGATCTGTCCCACGCTGCCGCCGGCGAAGGCGATCTCGATCGCCGCGTCCTCCGCCGACGTGCGCGGGCGGCCGAGCGGACGGGCCCTCACCGCCTCGATACGCGCGTCCCCCGTCAGGAAGCTCAAGAGGTCGATGAAGTGGCATCCCTCGCCGACGATTCGTCCTCCCCCGGTTTCAGGGTCGTTCAGCCAATGCCCGGACGGAAGGGTCCCCGCGTTCACGCGATAGGTGAGCGCCACCGGCCCTCGGCCGGCCAGAGCTTCGCGCACCGCGCGCGCCATCGGCGCGAAGCGGCGGTTGAAGCCGACGAGCAGCACTCCACCGTGGGCCCGAGCGGCTTCTTCGACGCGGCGCAATCCGTCCTCCTCGATCGCGAGCGGCTTTTCGACGAACACGTGCTTGCCGGCCGCGAGCGCCCGGGCGGCGAGATCCGCGTGCGCGTCGTGGCGCGTGGCAATGCAGACCAGGTGGACCGCAGGGTCGCCGAGCACTTCGGCCGGGTCCGTGCCGATTGCCGCGAACCCGAACTTCCGCTGAGCGTCATGGGCCGTCAAGCCGTGCGCCGTCGCGACGCGGACGAGCGACGCCACGGATTGCTTGGCGAACTCGGGGAGCAGCACCGAGCGCGCGAACGCGCCGGCGCCGATGAACCCGACTCCGATCGTGCCGGGAACCGGTCCGGCAGCGCGCGCGGGGCCGCCCGAGAGCGTGGACGCGCTTCGAAAGGGCGCCGGCTCGTCGGGATACGCGATCACCATCCCGAGCGGCCTCGGTCCGTCTCCGACGAGGGCGTCGTAGGCCCGGGGTGCCTCGTCGAGACGAACGCGGTGCGTCACCAGCGGGCCCACGGACACGCGGCCGTCTCGCACCAGGTCGAGGAACGCCTCGAGGTTGCGCGTCTCGGTCCATCGAACGTAGCCGATCGGATAGTCGATGCCTTTTTCCTCGAACCCGGCGTCGTAGCGTCCAGGTCCGTACGACCGGGAGATCTTCAGTTCCAGCTCCTTGGCGTAGGCGATTTCGCGCGGAAGGCCGAACGGCACGAACCCGACCGCGACGACGCGGCCGCGGTCGCGGCACATGCCTGCGGCGGCGACCATCGGGGCGTCGCTGGAGCTCGCCGCGGTCACGATCGCAGCATCGACGCCGGTTCCCTCGCTCCAGGCGAGCGCCGCCTGAGCTTGGTCCTCGCTTCCGCCGGCGATGCCGGCTTCCGCTCCGACTTCACGGGCCCGGCGAACGAGCCCAGCATCGAGATCGAACGCCGCGACGCGGGCACCGCTCGCCCGCAGGATTTGGACCGTGAGGAGGCCGATCAGCCCGCAGCCGATGACGGCCACGCGCTCGCCCAGCGTCGGAGCGGACTGCCGTACGCCATGAAGGGCGATCGCTCCCAAAGTGGCGAACGACGCCTCGTCGAGCGAAACGCCCTCCGGGACGCGTGCCGCGAGATTCATCGGAACGCACACGACCTCGGCGTGGCTCGCCACCCCCGCGCCGCAGCAAGCGACGCGGTCGCCGACTCGGAAATGATCGGAAGCTCCGGGGTCGACCGCGATCACCACACCCGCCGACGAATAGCCCAACGCCTGCGGCTCCGAGAGCTTGGCCTGCACCTTTCGGTACGCCGCCAGCAGGCCGTCCCGCTTGATCGAATCGAGAACCCGCCGCACCAGATCGGGGCGCGCTCGCGCGGTCTTCAGGTAGGAATCGCGCGCTGCGGAGACGGCGTTCCGCTCGGTGCCGGGAGAAATGACCGAGAACACGTTCTTGACCAAGAGCGTCCCCGGCCGGAGCGCCGGGTCGGGAAGATCGACGACCTGGATCGTGCCCGCTTTCGGATCCTGGAACAACTGCCGCATGGGGCGCCCACGATAGCACCCTCGCGGACGGCACCTCGGCTTGGCGTGAGCTACCATGCGCGCTCCTTTGTCGAGGGTGTTCGCGGTGCACGAGCGCGAGAGCAAAGCCGGACGTGCCGGACGTGCGGGCCTCTCGGTGTTCATCACCGGCGGGAGCCGGGGGCTCGGCCTCGAGATCGCGCGCGTCCACGCGCGACGGGGCGATCGGGTGGCACTTCTCGCTCGGCGGCGCGACGTGCTCGAGGCCGCCGCCCGCACTCTCGACGCGGATGCGGGCCGCGTCGCGATCTTCGCCGTCGACGTGCGGGACGAAGCGGCCGTGCGCGAGGCCGTCGCCGCTTTCGCGCGGCAGGCGGGTCCCATCGACCGTGTGTACGCCAACGCCGGCGTGATCGAATCCGCACCGGCGTCCGCCCCGTTTGACCGCGGCGTGTTCGAGATCAACTTCTACGGCGTGGTCAACGTTGTGGAGGGATGGCTTGCCACCGCGCCGCCGGCAGCTGCGACGATCGCGATCATCTCGAGCTTCTCCGCGTTTCGGGGATTACCCCACGTGCCCGCCTACGGATCCTCCAAGGCCGCGGTGGCGCTGTACGCCGAGAGCCTCCGCGGCCGGCTGCGAGCGGCCGGACTCCACGTGACGACCCTTTTTCTCGGGTACCTCGACTCGGAGCTCACCTCCTCCCGGAAGAGGTCGTTTCTCGTCACGCCCTGCGCCCAGGCGGCGAGAGTCGTCGTCGGGGCGGCCGACCGCGGCGTCTCGCGCGCCGCCTATCCGCCGCTGGTCCGCGCCATGGTCTTCGCGATGCGCTGCCTTCCGGATGCGATCTACGACCGACTGGTGGCGCGTCGGTACCGGAACGCCGCGTCGTGAACCGGATCCGCCCGTTCCTGGGTTCGGAGACGCTCGAGGGCGCTTGGCCGCCGGCGAGCGCCGGCTTCATTCTCGTCGAGCGGCTGCGCTGCTTCGTGCCATCGGACCTCTTCGCCGCTCCGCACCACAGCCGCGTGGTGCGTGTCCTGATCGACTACCCGGGCGCCGTGGCCAAGCTCGTCAACTACGTCCTCCTCGAGGGCGTCGGCGCCACGCTCGCGAAGACCCGTACCAAGCTCGATCAGAAGCGGGCGCGGACCGATCTGGCCATGTCGGCCGTCGGGATGGTGGCGGACGCGCCGCCGTCGTCGGGGCTGGCGCCGGGCGACGTCGTTGCGTGCGGCGGGTTCCTCCTTCCGGTTGAGGCGGAGGCTTACCTGCTCCATCCGGACCAGTGCCGCAAGGTCGATCGCGATGCCGACGGCCTCGAGCGGCACTTCTGGCTCGGAGCGCTGATGCGGCTCGCGTCGTCGTTGGCGGAATCCGGCGCGCGCTCGGTCGCTCCCTTGGGCTGGGGACCGCTCGAGAAGCCGTTGTCCGACTGGCTGTCCCGCCGGGGATGGCTGTCGGATCGCCCGGAGGCGGCGATCGTCAGCTCCGCGTTCTGGGCGAGGCGCTCCCCAGGGACGCCTCCCGCGCAGGCCGGGGTCGTGCTCGATCCGTTCCGCGTCTGCCGTGATCTGCCCGCCGGATGGAGGGCCGTCGAGCTTCCGGATCCGGCTACGATGCGCGTCAACCCGCTCGACCGCCGCCCGCTCGCCTGGCCGTTCCCGTTCGAGCCCTCGGGCCGCGACGACGCGATCGAGACTCTGCTCGCGGGACCGGCCGCCGCTGCTCCGATCCGGCGCGAGGCGGTCAACCCACGGCGGCGTGTCGATCTCGACGCGACGACCGACGGAAGCGGGTTTGGGGTGTCGATCGTCGGATGCGGCAACTTCGCGCGTGCGGTGCTTCTCTACAACTCGCTCAAGGTGCCGGGCGTCACGCTTCGCGGCATTTGCGACATCCGGCCGGAGGTTGCCGCCGTCCACGCTCGTGCGCTCGGCGCCGCGTTTCATACGGCCGACTTCAACGAGCTCCTGGCCGATGCCGCAACACAGGCCGTCCTCGTGACGTCGGATCACGGGTCGCACGCGCGGCACGTCGCGGCGGCGCTCGACGCACGCAAAGCCGTCCACGTCGAGAAGCCTCCGGCGGTCACTCCGGAGCAGCTGACGCTGATGCTCGGCGCGCTCGCGCGCTCCGGGGGGACTTTGACCGTCGGCTACAACCGCCCCTATGCCCCTGCCTATCCGTTGATGATGAACGCCATCGTCGAGGAGCGCGGCCCCGTTACGGCCGCGATGATCGTCAAGGCGTTCAAGCTGCCCCGGGAGCACTGGTATTACTGGCCCGAGGAAGGAACGCGGCTCGCGGGCAATCTGTGCCATTGGATCGACCTCGGCTACCGGGTCGTGCTTCGGGCGCGGCCGGTCTCGGTCCACGTGATGCGCGACCGGAGCCGGCTTCCCGTCGACGCCGCGGACGGCGTCGTCATCGCGATTCGATTCGAGGACGCCTCTTTGATCTCGATTGCCGCCACGACCGCCGGCGACGATCTCCGCGGCGTCCGCGAATGGATCCACATCGGGCGCGGCGGCACCTCGATCCGGATCGACGATTTCGACCGCCTGGAGATCACGCGCGGAACGCGGATCGTCCGGCGTCGGTTCGGCCGCGATCGCGGCCACGCGGCCGAGATTCGCGACGTCGTGCGCAAGCTGCGCGCGCGGGTCAAGGACGACGAGATGATCAGCGACATGGTGATGTCGAGCGCCATCCTGTTCGCGGCGGTCCGGTCGTTCGACACGGGCCGGGAGGAGGAGGTCGTCCTCCAGGAGCCGTGGCGCTCGTTCGTGCGCTGACGGCCTCTTCAGAGCAGATCGGACCGACCGGCGGCCCGCACGGCAGCGACCACCGCCTTGACCTTCTCCGACGCGGCTCGCGACGCGACGAGGAGCGCGTCGCCGGCATCGACGACGACGATCCCGGGCACGTCGAGTAGCGCGATCATCCGCCGCCCGCCGAAGACCACGGAACTCGGGCTGCCGAGGATCACGCGGGTCGATCCGGCCCGTCCGTTGCGCGGCGCTCGGCGTGCGGCCGCGTCCCAGGAGCCGAGGTCGTCCCAGCCGGCGACCAGGGGGATCACGGCGACGCGCCGGGCCTTCTCCATGACGGCGAAGTCGAGCGACCTGTTCGCCGCTCCCCTCCAAGCGGAGCGCGATCCGGCGGCCGCTCCGGCCGCGGCCCTCGCCAGCTTGGGGGCCACGCGCGCGATCTCGGCGAGGAAGCTGTCGACCCGCCAGACGAACATACCGCTGTTCCAGAGGTAGCGGCCGGAGCGGACGAAGCGGCGCGCGCGGCGCGCGTCCGGCTTCTCGACGAACGCCAACACGGGAGCTGCGGTGCGCCCGCGTGGCCGGGCGCGAAGCCTCAGGTAGCCGAATCCGGTCGCGGCTCGATCCGGAACGACGCCGAGGCAGAGGAGCGTGCCGTCCTCGGCCGCGCGGCGGGCAGCGGCGACCGTGGCCGCAAACGATTTCGAATCGCCGACGACGTGGTCGGTCGGAAGGATGAGCGCGACCGCGCGCGGGTCTTGTCGCGCGATCGCGGCGCAGGCCAAGGCGATCGCGGGGGCGGTGTCCCGCGGGGACGGCTCGATCACGAGCCGACGGGCCGCGATCCCGGGCAGCTCGCGCCGCACGGCGGCGGCCAACGTCGTCGGGGCGACGACCCAGACTTGCGAGGCGGGAGCCAGTCGCCGCGCGCGGTCCCAGGTTTGGCGCAAGAGGGACGCCCGCCCCGCCAACGCGAGGAACGGCTTGGGGCGCTTGGCGCGGCTCATCGGCCAGAACCGCGTGCCGCTTCCGCCGGCCAAGAGCACCACGTGGAGCCGGCGGCCGCGGCTCACGCCAGGTCCCAGGTCCGCCTGAGGCCGTCGCGCACGGTGACGGCCGGTCGATAGCCGAGGAGCGCGCGCGCCTTCGCGACGTCCGCGAGAGAGTGCTTGATGTCGCCCGGGCGATACGGGGCGAAGAGGGCCGCGACCTCGCGCCCCGCGAACTCGCCGAGAATCCCGACGAGATCGTTGAGGGAGATCCGCTCGCCACACGCAATGTTGAAAGCGCCGCCGTGAGCGGCGGGGGCGGCGTCGCAGGCGTTGAAGTTGGCCTGCACGACGTTGTCGATATGGCTGAAATCACGCGTCTGCTCGCCGTCCCCATAGATCGTCGGCTGAGCCTTGGCCTTGATCGCCGCGATGAACTTCGGGATGACCGCCGAGTACTCGCTCCCTGGATCCTGTCGGGGGCCGAAGACGTTGAAATAGCGCAGGGCGATCGTCGGCAGCCCGTAGAGCCGGTGAAAGATGCCGCAATAGGTCTCCCCCGTCAGCTTCTGCAGCCCGTACGGAGAGATCGGCGCAGGCGCCATCGTCTCGACCTTCGGCAGCGTCTCGCTCTCGCCGTAGAGCGAGGAGGAGGAGGCCATGACAAATCGCTTCACCTTCTCGTCCCTGGCCGCAACGAGCAGGTTCAACGTGCCGGTGACGTTCACCTCGTTCGACCCGATCGGGTCCTTCACCGACCGCTGGACGGAGGGAATCGCCGCCTGGTGCAGGACGTAATCGGCGCCGGCGACCGCCTTCCGGCACGTGGCGAGTTCTCGGATGTCCCCTTCCAGGAGCTCGAACGACCCGCCGCCTTCGGACGCCCAGCGAGGTGCCGCTTCGAGGTTGACGCGGCGCCCGGTGGCGAAATTGTCGACGACGCGCACGCGATCGCCCTTGGCCAGTATCGCCTCGACGAGATTCGAGCCGATGAACCCCCCGCCGCCCGACACCGTGAACAGGGCCATCACGGCCTCCCGACGCAGCCGTACTGGAACCCTTTCGCGCGCATCGTCGCGGGCTCGTAGACGTTGCGGAGGTCGACGATGACCGGCTTCGCCATCGCCGCCTTCAACCGGTCCAGGTCGAGGGCGCGGAACTGGTTCCATTCCGTCGCCACCACGAGCACGTCCACCCCCGACGCCGCCTGATACTCGTCCTCGCAGTACGTCACGCCGGACCGCGGGAACTGGGATGCGATCGGCATCCCGATCGGGTCGTACGCCCGCACGCTGGCGCCGTCGGTGAGCATCCCGTCGAGAATCGCCATCGCCGGCGATTCCCTCAGGTCGTCGGTGTTCGGCTTGAAGGTCAATCCGAGCAGCCCGACGCTGCTCCCTTTCAGGCTGCCGCCGACGGCCCTCCGGATCTTCCCGAGGGCGCCACCGATCCGTCCGTCGTTCACCTCGATGACCGCGGAGACGATCTTCAGGGGAAGGTCGTTGTCGCGCGCCAGCTCGAGGATCGCCCGCGTGTCCTTCGGGAAGCACGACCCGCCATACCCGGGGCCGGGGTGGAGGAACTTCCGGCCGATCCGCTGATCGAGCCCCATGCCGCGGGCGACGTCGTGCACGTCGGCGCCGACCTTCTCGCACAAGTCCGCCATCTCGTTGATGAAAGAGATCTTGGTCGCGAGAAAAGCGTTCGACGCGTACTTGATCACCTCGGCGGTGACGACGTCGGTGAGGACGACGGGCGTCTCGATGAGGTAGAGCGGGCGGTAGAGGTCCTTCATGATCGCGGCGGCCATCTCGTCCTCGCAGCCGATGACGATGCGATTGGGGCGCAGGAAGTCCTCGATTGCCGATCCTTCACGGAGGAACTCCGGGTTCGACGCGACGGAAAAGGCGTGCGAAGCCTTCCGGTACTTCTGGATGATCTCGCGAATCTCGGTTCCGGTGCCTGCGGGGACGGTGCTCTTGGTGACGACCACCTTGTAGGAATCGAGGTGCTCCGCGACGGCGCGGGCGACCTCGCGCACGAACGAGAGATCGGCGCGGCCGTCGTTGCCCTGAGGCGTTCCGACGGCGATGAAGACCACCAGCGTGCGCTCGACGGCCGCTCGCAAGTCCGTCGTGAAGTCGAGACGGCCCGCTTTGACGTTGCGCTCGACGAGCGCGTCGAGCCCCGGCTCGTAGATCGGCAGCTCGCCGCGCTTCAGCCTGTCGATCTTGTGGGAGTCATTGTCGACGCAGACGACGTGATTCCCGAACTCCGAGAAACACGCTCCGGTCACCAAACCGACGTACCCCGTGCCCACGACCGCGATGTTCATGTCCGTCTCCCCGAATCGGCGCTCCGGCGCCGGGCCAGAAACCACGCCAGGAATCGGTCCATCCCGGAATCGAAATCGACGCGCGGCGCCCAGTCGAGCTCGCGCCGCGCCTTGGAGATATCGGCCCAAGTCCTCTGAACGTCCCCGGGCTGCATCGGCAGCCGCTTCGTCCCCGGCGCGACCTTGAGCCCTCGCGCGAGGCGGGCGATGAGATCGTTCAGGAGCACCGGCTGCGAGCCGCCGAGATTCCAGACGTGGAACGATGCCGTTCGATCGAGCGCGCTGACGATGCCGTCGACGATGTCGTCGACGTACGTGTAGTCGCGCCCGCTGGTTCCGTCGCCGAAGACGGGGATCTCCCGTCCGTGCGCCATCAGATCGGCGAACTTTCGGATGGCGAGATCGGGGCGCTGGCGCGGGCCGAACACCGTGAAGAACCGGAGGCAGGCGATCTTCATGCCGAACAGGTGATGGTACGTGTGGGCCAACAGCTCCCCGGCGCGCTTCGTGGCGGCGTACGGCGAGATCGGATGCTCGACCGGATCGTCCTCGGCGAACGGAACTTTCTCGTTGTTGCCGTAGACGGACGACGACGATCCGAAGAGAAACCTGCCGACGCCGCGGCGACGGCACGCTTCGAGCAGCTGGACGGTGCCCTCGAGATTGACCGACGCATAGACAACGGGATCCTTGATCGACGGGCGGACCCCCGCGCGCGCCGCGAGGTGGACGACCGTCTCGATCGGCGCTCCCGCGAAGGCGGCGTCGACGTCGGCGGCGTTCCTGATGTCGCCCGTCACCAGGCGGAAGCGCGGGTGCGTAGCCGCCGTGGCGAGATTCTCGGATTTCTCCGCGGGATCGTAGAACGGATCGAAATTGTCGAGGACGACGACGTCCCGTCCGGCGCCGAGCAGCCGGTCGGTCAAATGCGAGCCGATGAAGCCTGCTCCGCCCGTGACGAGGATCGCGCCCATGACACTCCGCCCGTTCCGCCCGTGCGACGTCTAGAGCTTGACGATCTTTCCGCGGCCGGACTTCACGTTCCTCGTGGCATTCCTGGTGTCGAGGACCCGGCGTGCGCTCTTGACGATGGCCGGGTAATCGTACACGGAGTGGTCGGTCACGATCACGACGAGATCGGCCGTCTTCAGGTTGTGGGCCGTCAGGGCGGTGGCCTTTTGGACCTGGCCGTGCTCGTCGCGGATCGCGTTCGCGTAGGGATCGTGGAACGAGACGTGGGCGCCCTCGTCCTGGAGCAACCGGATGACATCCAGCGCGGGCGATTCGCGGACGTCGCTGGTGTCCTTCTTGTAGGCGACGCCGAGCACGAAGATCTTGGAGCCGTGAACGCTTTTCTTCGCCTCGTTCAGGAGGGCCGCGGTGCGGCGGACGACGACCTCCGGCATGTGCCCGTTGATCTCGGAGGCCAGCTCGATGAACCGCGCCGAGTAGTTGAGGGTCCGCAGCTTCCAGGCCAGGTAGTGGGGGTCGAGCGGGATGCAGTGGCCGCCGATCCCCGGCCCGGGGTAGAACCGCATGAATCCGAACGGCTTCGTCGCGGCGCCGTCGATCACCTCCCAGACGTCGAGGCCCAGCTTCTCGCACATCAGCGCGATCTCGTTGACGAGCCCGATGTTGACCGCGCGGAAGGTGTTCTCGAGCAGCTTGATCATCTCAGCGGCCTGGGTGGAGCTCACGGGGTGGACGTGCTCGATCGCCTGGCCGTAAAGGAGCGCCGCGGCCTTCGTGCACCAGGTCGTCGTCCCGCCGACCACCTTCGGTGTGTTCTTGGTCTGGTAGAGCTTGTTCCCGGGGTCGACCCGCTCGGGCGAAAAGGCGAGGAAGATGTCGCGGCCGACTTTCAGGCCGCCGGCTTCGAGAACGGGCCGCATGACCTCTTCGGTGGTCCCGGGGTAGGTCGTCGACTCGAGGATGATCAGCTGGCCCGGGCGCACCTGAGGCGCGATCGCGTCGAGCGAGGCGACGATGTAGGAGATGTCCGGATCCTTGGTCTTGCGGAGCGGCGTCGGGACGGCGATGAGGATCGCGTCCAGCTTGCCGCACCCTTTGTAGTCGGACTGGGCGCGGACGAGCCCGTCGCCGACGAGCGCCTTCAACGTGGACGTCGAGACGTCCTCGATGTGCGAGACGCCGGAGTTGACCGAGCGGACCTTGCGCTCGTCCACGTCGATCCCCGTGACGCGAAAACCGGCCTGGGCGAACTCGACCGCCAGGGGCAAGCCGACGTAGCCGAGCCCGACGATGCCGATGCGAGCCGACCGATTCTTGATCTTGCCTTCGAGCGTCGCGAAGCGGGGATTACCGGGCATGCAGGGTCTCCTGAGCCTTGCGGACCGAGCCGGAGAATATAGAGGTCCCGTGGAGAATCGCCACGTCGCGCTCAGGGAGAGGGCGTCGGTTTGGGAGACGCCTCGATTCCGGTTTTCTGATAGTGGCGCAGCATCCACCGGGCGAACTTGCTGTCGTTCACGCCGGTGATGACGTCCTCCGCACTGTCGTACAGCGTGCGCTCGTTGACGAGAGCCCCGAGGCTCCCCTTGCCTTCGTTGATCTTCCGCGTGATCGCCGCGAGGTTCTCGAGCGTCTCCCTCAGGCTTGCGGCGACCTGGTTGGAATAGGCTTCGTCGTTGACGAGCTTCCCGACCAGGCCTTCCTTGGATTCGAGGCGCGCTGCCGTGCGCTTCAGCGACGCCGACGTCTCCTTGAGATCAGCGATCGCCGCCTCGGCGTCCCCCCCCTTCTTGGTCAGAGAGCCGAGCGCACCTTCTCCGCGGAGGATCGCCTCGAGGAGGCTCGTCATGTCCTTGATCGAGTTCCCGAGGTCGTCGAGGCGGGCGGCCAGGGCATCGTCGGTCAACAGACGCCCGACGGTTCCGTGTCCCTCGCGGATCTTCCGGGTGATGTCCTCGACGTTGTCGAACGTCTGCTGGATCGTCGCCATCCCTTGCTTACCGAAATCGGGGTTCTGGATCACCTCTCCCAGGAGCCCCTGGCCCTTCTGGAGCGGCTCCAAGATCTGCTTGAGCGAGATCGTGATGGCGTTGAGGTTGTCGGCGATGTCCTCGCTCTGCTCGAATAGACGGCTGCCTTTCGACGCGGGCACGAGCTCGCCCTCCGGGATCGCCGGCTGATTGGGATCCCCGGGGGTCAGCTCGACGTACTTCTCGCCGGAGAGGTATTGGAGGAACTTCTGCGCAGCCTCGGAGCCCTGCCGCACGCGCGAGGCGTAGATGCGCTGCACGCCGAGCGTGACCTCGACCCCCTGCGCGCCGGGATCCGTGGGCAGCTTCAGATGGGAGACGCTGCCGACCTGGACGCCTCCCATCTTGACGGGCGAGCCGACGATGAGCCCGTCGGTCGACGGAAAGACGACGCGGTAGGAGGCCTTCTGCGAGAACACGCGTGACTCCCCGCCGACCGCCATGATGCCGACGGCGAGCACGATCAACGCCATCGCAAGAAACGCGCCGACCGTCGCCTCCCGCCGCGATGTCCTAGGCATAACCGCCCCCTTGGAGAAAATTCCTGAGCAGCGGCTCCCGGGCGTCGCGCGCCTCCGCCGTCGTCCCGTGGAACAGGATGCGGCCGTCGTGGAGGAACGCGATCCGGTCCCCCACGGTGAACGCCGAGAAGATGTCGTGCGTCACGACGACGGAGGTGACGCCGAGCCGCTGCTGCAGACTGCGAATGAGGTGATTGATCGTGTTCGCCGTGATCGGGTCGAGTCCGGTCGTGGGTTCGTCGTACAGGATCGCGGCCGGCGCCAGCGCGATCGCGCGAGCCAGCGCGACACGCTTGCGCATCCCGCCGGACAAATCCGAGGGCATCAGATCGAGGACACCCTCGAGCTCGACGAGATGAAGCACCTCTTCCACGCGCGCCAGGATCTTGTCATCGTCCCAGGTCGTGTGCTCCACGAGCGCGAACGATACGTTCTCGCTCACGGTCATCGAATCGAACAGCGCGCCCGACTGGAAGAGCATCCCCACCTTCTTCCGGGTGTCCAGGAGCTCGTCCTCGTCGAGGCTCGAGATGTCGACCCCTTCGACGAAGACCTGGCCGGCATCCGGCCGGAACAGGCCCACCGCGTGGCGCAGCAGCACGGACTTCCCCGAACCGCTGCCGCCCAGGACGACGACGGTCTCGCCGCGCTCGACGTCCAGGGTGACTCCGCGAAGCACCCTGTTCGGGCCGAAGCTCTTCTCGATGCCGACGAACCTGAGAAACGGATCCGCCAAGGTCCCCTCAGAACACCAGGAAGATCTTCGTCAGGAAGAAGTCCGAGATGATGATCGAGATCGAGGCGGTCACGACCGTGTTGGTCGTCGCCTTGCCGACGCCGTCCGCCCCGCCGGTCGCCTGCAAGCCGTTGTAGCAGGCGATGATGCCGATGAAGAAGGCGAAAAAGAAGCTCTTTCCGATGCCGCTCGCGATGTCGTGCACGCGAAGGGCCAAGAGCACGTGGCTGACGTAGTAGGCGCGGCTCTGGCCAACTTCGCTGACGGCCATCACCATGCCGCCGAACAACCCGACCACGTCGGCCACGACCGTCAGCAGCGGCAGCGCGATGACGAGCGCCCCGACCCGCGGGACGACGAGCTTTTTCACCGGGGAGGCCGCGAGGACCCGCAGGGCGTCGACCTGCTCGGTGACGGTCATGGATCCTATCTCCGCGGTGATCCCCGCACCGACGCGGCCTGCGACCATCAGCGCGGTCAAGACCGGCCCGAGCTCGCGGACGATCGAGAGCGCGAGCAGATCTCCGACGAAAGAACTGCCTCCGTAGGACGACAACGAGTAGGCCGTCTGAACCGCGAGGACCATCCCGGTGAACAGAAGGGTCACGTTCGTGATCGTGAGGGATTGAACCCCCAAGTGCTCGAGCTGGTCGGCCCACAACGAGCGCTCCAACGGACGCCGGAGCCCCTGGCGGAGCGCGTCTCCGGCGAGGAGAGCCAATCCACCCAGCTCGTGGAGCCACGTGCGCAGGAAGCCCCTCATGGCGAGGCGCAAGGATAGGTGCGGGCTACCAAGGGGTCAAGCGCCAATGATTTCAATCACTTAAGTGATTCGCGCGCCGCCAGACGACGAGGGTGGCCGCCGCGAACACCAGATCGGCGACACCGAGCGCGAGGAACGCGGCGGGCTGGCCTGCGGCCCAACCGCGGACGAACAAGGCGAACCCCAAGATGCGCCCGCCGGCCGAGATCGGCGCCACGAGGCGGTACCGCTCCGGGTCGCTGGCCGCCGCAGCGTAGAGCGCGGCGAGCAGGATCAGAAAGACCCCGTTCAGCTCGAGATAGAACGGATCGGGAGGAAGCGGAATGCCGAGGAGCGATGAAGCCTGGCGCGGGAGAACGAGGATGGCCACGGCGAAGACGAGATCGTAAAAGGCGCCCGCGATCAAGGCGATCCCGACCGCCCGCCAGGCTCCGCTCGCGGTCATCCCCCTCCCTCCTTCCCGGAACGGATTATAGGGAGCGCATATACTCCGCCGCTCGATGCTTCGCGGCGTTCTCACCATCCTGACGTTCATCGTCACGACCACCCTCCTCGGGGTCGCCGCCATCGTGGCCAGGGTCGTCTCCGGTCGGCGCGAAGTCATCCTCCGGCTGGGAAAGATCTGGGCGAAGGCGCATCTCAGAGTCATGGGCATCGCGCCGGTCTACTCGGGGCTCGAGCACGCCGCCGGGGACGCGCCGAGGATCTTTCTCTCCAACCACATCTCGACGCTCGACATCTGGGTTCTCGTCCCCGTCTTGCCGCCGTCGACGCGCTTCGTCTCCAAGCGCTCGATCTTCTGGATTCCCGTTCTGGGGCAGGCGATGGCCCTCGCGGGGTTCATCGGTATCGACCGAAAGGACCGCTCGAGCGCGATCCGGAGCCTCAGCCGCGCCGCCGAAAAGGTCCGCGGGGGCGCGTCCGTGGTCCTGTTCCCGGAGGGGACCCGATCTCGCGACGGTAAGCTCGCGCGGTTCAAGCGTGGCTCGTTCCATTTCGCCCTCGAGGCGCGGGTTCCCGTGGTCCCGGTGTCGATCTCGGGAACGTACGAAGTGCTCACGCCGCGCTCGATCGTCGTCCGTCCCGGTTCTGTTCACGTGACGTTCGGGGCGCCGATCGACGTCTCCCCTTACGAGGGCGACATCGACGGCCTCATGGAAAGGGTGCGCTCGGAGATCGCCGCACGCCTGACCGCGGACCAGCTTGCGGAGACGGCCGCGGGCTAGAACATCGAATAGATGAACGGCGCTAGAGCGCTGTTGGCGGTCAAGACGATCACGACACCCAAGACGAGCAGGATCAGGACGAGCGGGAGCAGCCAGAATTTCTTCCGGTGCTTGAGGAATTCCCAGAACTCGGTCACAGCGGACATGCGTCCCATGGCGGTGCTCCGTCGGCTCAATACCTCTTGGCGTAGCGGTCGATCGTCGGCTCGACCGCTTCCCTGTCGATCCAGTACGTCGCCTTCCCGTCCCGCCACGCCGTGTCCAGGGACGGGCGGCCGGCAACGCGCCTCAGCCATCCGAACGGCGTGAGGATCCCATAATAGAAGATGGTGAGGATGACCCGCGTCATCACCCACCCTAGGCCCTCCGCCAGCTTCATCCACAGGCGGAAAAGGGAGAGCCAGACCGGGCGAGCCGCGAGGGCGAGGAGAAGCGCTCCCAGGCCGATCCCGGCAAACAGGGCGGCCCGCGTCCCGTGATGCCTGAGTAGCGCGAACGCCGCCGCCGCGACGCCTGCGACCGCCAGTATCGCAGCAAATTCCAGCGCTTTGCGGTATTCCGACTTCCTGCGGCGCGGCATCGGCTCCCCTCAGTCCAACTCGTATTCCTTCATCCAACGGTCGTCGGGTGGAGGAAGACTTTGCTCTTTCTTGTCGATAACGTACGGCCCGAGGACGAGGATGTCCATGTTGGTCCGGCAGAAGCAGCGATAGGCATCCTCCGGAGTGCAGACGATCGGTTCCCCCCGCACGTTGAACGACGTGTTGACGATCACCGGACACCCTGTGGCCTCGAAGAATCTCTCGATCAGCCGGTGGTAGACGGGATTGTCCTCTCGGGAAACCGTCTGGACGCGCGCCGAGTAATCGACGTGGGTGATCGCCGGGACGGTCGAGCGGATCTGCTTGAGCTTGGCGAGACCCTTGGATCCGTCCTCCGGGACGCCGGTCCGGTGGGAGGCGCCGATCGCCGCGACGAGCAACATGTAGGGGCTTTCGGCCTCGAGATCGAACCACTCCGAGGCCCGCTCGCGCAAGACCGATGGAGCGAACGGACGGAACGACTCGCGGAACTTGATCTTGACGTTCATCGTCGTCTGCATTTCGCGGCTGCGGGCGTCGCCCAGAATCGAGCGGGCGCCGAGGGCCCGCGGGCCGAACTCCATCCGGCCCTGGAACCACCCGACGACGGCGTCGTTCCGCAGGGCTTCGACGACGCGCGCCGTCAGGGCGTCGACGTCCGAGAGCTTGTGCGCGCGGATGCCCTGTCGCTCGACGAATGCCGCGATCGCGTCGTCCCCGAACGACGGGCCGAGCAGCGACCCCCGCTGATGGTCGCGGCGCCCGTCCACCGATCGGGCGCCGCCCAAGAGCTGATGATGGACGAACAGGGCCGCCCCGAGAGCACCCCCGGCATCCCCTGCCGCCGGCTGGATCCACAGGTTCTTGAACGGTCCCTCTCGGAGAATGCGTCCGTTGCCGACGCAGTTGAGCGCCACGCCCCCCGCCAGGCAGAGATCGGAGAGCTTGGTCTCGCGCTGGGCGAATCGCGCCATGGCCAGCATCGCGCGCTCGGTCACCGCCTGGATCGATGCCGCGATGTCCATCTCCCTCTCGGTGAGCTTGGACTCCGGCCGCCGCGGAGGCCCGCCGAAGAGCCGGTCGAAGGCGGCGTTGGTCATGCGCAAGCCGCCGACATAGTCGAAGTACGCCATGTTGAGCTTGAAAGAGCCGTCCTCCCGCAGGTCGATCAGCTCGGAGAGAATCCGGTCCACGTACCGAGGCTCGCCGTAAGGAGCCAACCCCATGAGCTTGTATTCGCCGCTGTTCACTTTGAATCCCGTGAAGTAAGTGAATGCCGAATACAACAGGCCGAGGGAGTGGGGGAAATGGAGCTCCTTGAGGATGCGGATCCGATGTCCTTCGCCGACGCCGAGGCTGGCGGTCGCCCACTCGCCGACGCCGTCGATCGTCAGGATCGCCGCCTTCTCGAACGGTGACGGAAAGAACGCGCTGGCGGCGTGGGACTCGTGATGCTCGGTGTAGAGGATTCGTCCGTCGTAGTCGAGCTGGTCGCCGATCTCCTCGCTCATCCAGAGCTTTTGCTTGAGCCAGAGCGGCATCGCCTTGAGGAACGAGGCGAGCCCGTGCGGGGCCTCGTGAAGGTAGCTCTGCAGGAGCCGCTCGAACTTGACGTAGGGCTTGTCGTAGAAGACCACGAAATCCAGATCGGCGGCCGACGCCAGCCCGCCTTCCCTCAGGCAGTACGCCGCCGCATGCGACGGGAAGTTGAAGTCGTGCTTCTTGCGGGTGAAACGCTCCTCCTGCGCAGCCGCGACGATCTTGCCGCCGACCACCAGGCTGGCCGCGCTGTCATGGTAGTAGGCCGACAACCCGAGGATCTTGGCGTTCATCGCGGTCGAGATTCTACTTCGTGCCGAGGACCGCGACGCTGCTCCCCATGGCGCGGGCTCCCGGGAGCAGCGAGCAGATCGCGTCGTCGATCCGGCCGAGGCTGCGTACCGTTTGCTGGCCGACCTCGAGGCCGACCTTTTTCAGCGCCAGGAGCGGATACCGGGTCAAGGTACCGTGCTGAACGACGCGCCCCTGGGTGAACGCCTTGAAGAGAGGCGCCACACGCTCGCGCGTCAGCGGACGGCAATAGACGTCCGGCTCGCGCTTGCCGAACACTCGCGTCCCGAGCGCATACAGAGGGGCGCGCCAGGGATCGACGGCGGCGAACCGTCCGCCGGAGACCAGAACCCTCGCCGCTTCGGGAAGCGCGAGCTCGGTCACCATGTGGTGCACGCACCCGCCCGAGTAGATGCCGTCGATCGAGCTCGACGCGAACGGCAGCTCCTCTCCGATCGCAACGATGCATCCGACGCGGCCGCCGATCCCGGCCGCCTGAGCCAACGCCAGCGTCAGGCGCGCTTCGGCCAGGACCGGAGTGACCAGGAACGCATCGTGCGCCCCCGCGAGGACGAATTTCACCGCGTGCGTTCCCGTGCCGCCGATCTGCAAGATCCGCTTCCCCGCGAGCGGAGCGAGGTGTCGGTAAGCGTCCTCCTGCGCGGCGCCGTCGTAGCGGGCATCGAGCCAAAGGCCGGCCGGCGCCGGGAACGTGCCGCGGGCGGTCTCGGACAAGGTGAAAAGAGGCTTCAGCGTGGAGAACAAGGCCGAGCGTTCGATGGCCGCAGCTGCCGTGGCGGCGACGTCGCCGTAGAAGCTCATCTCTTCGTAGGCCTCCGCGTAGCGCGGATCGCGAAGGTCGAACGTGGAACGACAGCCCTTCGGGGTGAGCATTTCCGGAGCGAGAAGGATCGGAATGTGGTCCACGACGGGGTACGCGCAGGCGAGATCGTCTCGGACCAGCACCGTCGCGGTCGGCCCCACGGGCGCTGCCGAGCCCGGGTCGCGGGCAACGAGCCGGGCGCCGACGCCGACGGTGCTCTCGGCGTCGGCCAGGGAGCTGAGCCGGAGCGGCCGATGGGTTACGGGACAGACGAGAGTCGCCCCCTCGATCATGCAGATCCTCGTGAGTTCCTTGAAACTGAGAAGTCTACGCGACCGGCCGCGCGCATCAAAAGAGCTTCAGGATGACGATCTGGAATTCCTGCTTGCCCTCGAGCTGGGGAACGTCCGAGATCAACGCCCGTCCGTAGCTCGCCTGCCAGATCGTCTTCCAGGGGCCGACGACGTTGAACGAGAGCGAGGCGCCCGTGTGGTCGCGATAGCGGTCGTCTTCGAGAGAGTCCCTGACGCGTCCGAACTCGAGCGCGGCGTTGAAGCTGACCGCGTTGGCGACGTTGAACGCCCATCCCGTCCGCACGATCGCGCCGGTATCGAAACGGACGCCCGTCCCCGAGAATCCCGCGAGGCTCTCGTCCCCGAAACGGTCGAACCGGTACTCGCTGAAGCGGTCGAGGTTGTTGCCGCCGAGGTAGTCCAGCTCGACCTTGAGCTTCTGGAATTTCGGCAGATACCACTCCTTGAACGCCGTCAGCTTCCAAGTGCGGAATGATCCTTGCGCGGAATCGAACGTCGGATCGACGAACGTCGCCGTCGTGTTGTCGAACAGTCCCCAGCGCTCCCACCGGGAGCGCCGCGACGCCGTGCCCGCCACCGTGATCGAGTACCCCATGCGATTGAACTCGAGCTGCAGCGTGCCGGCGTACACCTGGTGGTCCGAGGGCAGGACGAACGAGAGGTCGGTGCCGTTTGCAACGTTCTGCGCTGCGAGAGCGTCCCGCGCGTCGGAGCTCTCCGAGTACGCGTTCCACGAGAGGTCGCCGATGACCGCCAGCTTGAAGAAGGCTCCCAGCGGATAGCCGAGACGGCCCGTCAAGTACTGGCTGCGGCGGCGGACTCGCTGGGCGAGGTCCTCTTCGCCGTTGACGAACAGCTTGTCGTCGAGCTTCAAGCCGACGAGCGAGGCCTCGGCGCCCAGATCGAGCTTGGTGCCGCCGACGGAAGGGTCGGTGAAATTGACGTAGGCGTAGACGCCGGCGAAGAAGACGTTGATCTGAAGGTTTTTCTTCGCCAGGTCGTAGTCGAACCAATTGACTCCCGCCAGGGGGACGACGCCGCCGAGAGCGTCGTCCTTCACCGCGCCCGCCAGCCCGAAGAGCGCGCTCGATTTGACGTGCTCCTGGACGGTGCGCTCGCCGCCGGGCTGCTTCTCGAGATACCGGAACCCTTGGTCGGTGTCGCGCAGAACCTGATCGTCGGAGGAGTACGCTTGCTTCAGCGCCGCGTCGAACTGATCCTCCGGGCCGTTGATCTCGAATCCGGTGAGGGTCAGCTCCCGGCGGACGACGAAGTTCCGCCCCCAGCCGCTCCAGAGCTGCTGGCCGTCCACCCTTCCGATCAGCATGTAGGTGGCTCCGTCGGGACCGGTGAGGGGAACGTAAGCGTCGGTCTCCTCGTTCTGGAGGACGGGCGGCTCCTTCAGGTTCGTTTGGATGACGGCCGTGCGCAGCCGCGCGAACGACTCTTTGTCGATCCACACGCGGCCTTGGTAGAGGCTCTTGCCCGCAAACTCCGCGGCGGGCTCGAACGAGAGGACGTAGGCCGGCCTCCCCGCGATCGTGTCCTCGCCGGCGAGCTTGTACTCGTAAGTCTTGTCGAAGGTCAGGTCGAGTGGAAGCGTCACGACCTTCTCCGGCTGGATGAGCGGGAGCTGCGGGATCTTCTTCCACGTGATCACGTTGCCGTTGACGTAGTACTTCGTTTGCTGCCATTCGAGCTTCGTGCCGCGGCGCCAGAAGTACGTGCTGTCGATGCCCACGTCGATGGAGCCCCCGCCCTGGGCCAGCTTGTAGTGGATGTCGGCGCGCCCTTTGGCGATCCAGCGTGCGAGGCGGTCGTCCTGGATCTTCTGGACCTGGCGGTGCCTCGCGATGATCTCTTCGGCGGTCAGACCGCGCGTCGTCGCGACGCGAACGTCTTCCGCCGCGACGTCGAGCCCGGGCTGGTTGACCGCCGCCCGCGCCCAGTCGACGGCCATGGGATGATCCGCCGTCAACAGCCGCAGAGCCTTCGCCTTCTGTCCGGGAACGGCGGCGGGCCCCGTCTTGTACGCGGCTCCGGTTACGAGATCGATCACCTCGGGATCCTTGACGTCGATCGTGTCGAGCATGAGTCGAGACTGGTTGTCCGGCGATGCGTTGGGCGGTGCCTGATAGACGACGAGGGTGGCAAAGTCCTTCGCCCGGAGAAAACGGCCGACGACCATCGCCCCCTCCGCGACGTCTCCGTCCGGTGTTCGCACGGCCAGTCCGCCCGGGGGGGCTGGGCCGTACCCGCCGGACAATCGCGATTGCAGCTCGGTGACCGCGCGCACGACCGGTTCGACGCTCTCGCCCGTGCCGGGCAGCGTAACGAGCGCCGCGCGCGCGGAGGAAGCGAGCGCCTCCACGGCGCCTCGAAAGGCAGCCCACGGCTCCGTCTCGGCGGGGGCGACATAGGCGTGCAGCTCCGCCGCCGGAGGGTGGAGAACCGCCTCCGCGGCGAATGCGGAAACGCCGGTCGCAACCTCGGCGCCCGTCGCGAACGACACCGGAAGGACGTCGACGTACGGCGCGCTGTCGTTCTCCCAGAGCGCCTTCTGCCAGTTCAGCGCATCCGCCCCGACGGCGCCTTGCGCGACGCGCACGTCGACCCCGCGCGCCTTGGCCTCGGCCTTGACGGCCAGCGCCGATGACTTGAGCACGAACGCGTAAGCCACCGGGTCGAACGAATGCTCAGGGCTCTCGCCGATCTCGATGACCGCGACGTGCCCGCCGAGAGTCGCCACCGCGCTTCGGAGCAGCGACGTCCACGCGTCGAGCCAGGCGGCACCCGGCAGCTCACCGGCACCTGCCTCCCGCGGATGCAGGGGCGTCTCCCCGCGCAGGCAGAGCGTCACGCGCGTGCCTCGCGCCGCGAGCAGCTCCAACAGGGGTTGGATCGAGGACCAATCGTAAGCTCCCGCCGCGGGCTCGACGGCCGACCATTCGACGGTCACGCGCACGTCGATCGGGTGGTCGGAATCTTTCGCCGCGAGAGCATCGGGCACGGATGCGGACGCGAGAGCGACGCCGAGCGCGGGGCTCGGCACCTCGGGTTCCGATGCGGCGGTGACGGTCGCGAGGAGGAGGCCGACCAGCGCGAGCTCGAGGCGAAGGGGGGACACTCGGCGTCTCCAGGCGAACTTCGCGTGACGGCAGAGTCATTGTTGGTCGCGCTTTCATCGATGTCAATCCGGAGGCCCGCGCGGCCCCGTGCTATAACGACCGGCCGGAGTTTTCTTGAGCCAAGAGATCGTGCTGGCCGCCCCCGTGCGAACCCCGATCGGCCGTTTTGGCGGGGGGCTCGCCTCGGTGTCGGCCGTCGAACTGGGCGTGACCGCCGCGAAGGCGGCGATCCACCGAGCGGGGATCGCGCCGGATGCCATCGATCAGACGATCTTCGGACATGCCCGCCAGGCCGGCTGCGGTCCGAACAGCGCGCGGCAGGTGTCCGTGCGGTCGGGAGTTCCCGTCGAGAAACCAGCGTACGCGATCAATCAGGCCTGCCTCTCCGGCATGCAAGCGATTCTCGCCGGTGCGCGCGCCGTGCGCGCCGGAGAAGCGGAGGTCGTGCTCGCCGGGGGCACCGAATCGATGAGTCGCGTTCCGTACATGCTCGACACGCGCTGGGGCACGCGGATGGGGAACATCGAGGCGATCGACCTCATGTCTCGCGACGGCTTCCTCGATCCCCTGTCGGGGAAGATCATGGGCGAGACCGCCGAGACTCTCGCGCGGCAGTACGGCATCTCCCGGCAGGAGCAGGACGAATACGCCGCGGAGACACAACGGCGCTGCGAGGCCGCGCGCAAGGCCGGTCGATTCCGCGACGAGATCGTCCCGGTCGAGGTCGCGACCGGAAAGAAGACGTCGATCGTCGCCGACGACGAGCACCCGCGCGACGGCGTGACGGCGGCCTCGCTCCAGAAGCTGCAGCCGGTGTTCGCCGGGGACGGCACCGTGACCGCCGGAAGCTCGAGCGGGATCACGGACGGCGCCGCCGCGATGCTGGTGCTGAGCGCGCAGTCGGCCCGCCGCCTCGACGTCCAGCCGGTCGCCCGGATCGTCGGATGGCGGGTCGACGGCGTGCCTCCCGAGATCATGGGAATCGGCCCGGTCCCGGCGGTTCGCCATCTCCTGGCCTCGACCGGCATCGGGCTCGATGCGATCGATCTCGTCGAGCTGAACGAGGCGTTCGCCGCCCAGGTGCTGGCGGTCGATCGCGAGCTGAGATTCGATCGGGCGCGGCTCAACGTCAACGGTGGCGCGATCGCGCTGGGACATCCCATCGGTTGCTCCGGGGCTCGTATCGTCGTGACCCTTCTCCACGAGCTCGCGCGGCGAAAGGGCCGGTACGGCCTCGGGACGCTCTGCGTTTCGGGCGGCATGGGCGGCGCCCTCCTCGTGGAGCGTGCGTGACCGCGCCGCAAGCCGACGCGGGGACGGTCCGGCTCGCGACCGCTTCCGGTCTCGGACGGATCACGATCGACCGCCCGCCGGTCAACGTGTTGACCACCGTGATGATGCGGCAGCTCGCGGCCGCGCTGAGGCAGGTGGCGGCCGAAGAGTCGGTCCGCGTCGTTCGTCTCGAGGCGGCCGGAAAGGCGTTCTCGGCGGGCGTCGACGTCGGGGATCACGTCGGGGATCGCCTTCCGCCCATGATGGAGGCCCTCGCCGACTTGTTCTCGGCCTTCGAGGCGGTGCCGCAGCCGATCGTCGCCGCCGTTCACGGCGCCGCGCTCGGGGGCGGGATGGAGCTCGCTCTCGGATGCGATCTGGTGGTCGCATCCGAGACCGCCACGTTCGGGCAGCCGGAGATCAAGCTCGGTGTCTTCGCGCCGCCGGCGACGGTGCTTCTGCCCCGGCGGATCGGCCTGGGCCCCGCGACGCGACTGCTCCTGACCGGTGAGACGGTCGCCGCGTCCGAAGCCAGGCAGCTCGGGCTCGTCGATGCGGTGTTTCCATCCGACGAGTTCGACGCGCTCTCTTCGGCGTGGATCGACAGGCTCTTGGGGCTCTCGGGGGCGGCTCTGCGCCTCGCCAAGCGCGCGCTCAACGAGGCGTCGCGGCTCTCGGTGCGCGACGCGCACGCGCGACTGCACGACATCTATACGAACGAATTGATGGCGACGGCGGACGCGCACGAAGGCCTGAGCGCGTTCGTCGAGAAGCGCCCGGCGGTCTGGAAACAGCGCTAGCGGCGTCGGGGAGAGATCATGGGGCTCGGCTCGTACTTCCAGGGTCTGGACTACGCGAATATCGAATCGCTCCTGAGCGATGAAGAGAAGATGATCCGCGACACCGTTCGGGAGTGGGTGACCGCCGAGGTGCTCCCGGTGATCGAGCATCACTTCCGCGAGGGAACATTCCCGAACCACCTCATCCCGGCGGTCGCCGAGATGGGTCTCCTGGGGGCCAACCTTCACGGCTACGGCTGCGCGGGGCTCGGGGCGGTGGCCTACGGGCTGATCATGCAGGAGCTCGAGCGGGGCGATTCGGGGCTCCGTTCGTTCGTCTCGGTGCAGGGTGGTCTCGTGATGTATCCGATCCACGAGTTCGGCAGCGAGGAGCAGAAGCAGAAATGGCTGCCGGCGCTCGCGAAGGGCGAGGCGATCGGGGCGTTCGGTCTCACCGAGCCGGATCACGGCTCCGATCCGGGAAGCATGAAGACGCGTGCTGTCCAGAAGGGCGACCGCTGGATCCTGAACGGCGCGAAAGCGTGGATCACGAACGGATCCGTCGCGGACGTCTCGGTCGTCTGGGCGAAGACCGAGGACGGCATTCGGGGGTTCCTCGTGGAGAAAGGGACTCCGGGGTTCACCGCTCCCGATCACACGGGGAAGTTCTCGCTGCGCGCGTCGGTGACCTCCGAGCTGATCCTGCAGGACGTCGAGGTCAAGGCGGATGCGCTCCTCCCCGGGTCGAACGGACTCAAGTCGCCTCTGATGTGCCTCACGCAAGCGCGGTACGGCATCGCTTGGGGGGTCATCGGGTTGGCGCAGTGCGTGTTCGACGAGGCGCTGAGATACAGCCAGCAGCGGATCATGTTCGGAAAACCGGTGGCCGCCTTCCAGCTGACGCAGCGCAAACTCGCCTGGATGGCGACGGAGATCACGAAGAGTCAGCTCCTGAACCTGCAGCTCGGCCGGTTGAAGGAGGCGGGAAAGATCACGCCGCAGCAGGTCTCGATGGGTAAGATGAACGGATGCCGCGTCGCTCGCGAGTGCACGCACTACGCGCGCGAGATCCTGGGAGCGAACGGTGTGGCGGACGAATACCAGACCGGCCGCCACTTCTGCAACATCGAGGCCGTCTACACCTACGAAGGGACCGATGACATCCACACGCTGATCGTCGGCCAAGAGCTGACCGGGGTCGCGGCGTTCGAATAGACCAGTGAACCGACGGCGCTACGGGCGCGCGACGACCTTGAATTGGAGTCGTCCCTTCGCGGGCAGCGGCCCGTAGGCAATCCTCAGTCGGGTCGTCGGGATCGCCACCCCGAAATCGGGCCACCACTCCCACGGCCCGGGGTTGATCGGCGCGGAGGCGACGATCTCCGCGATGACACGGTCCGACGTGATCGTGGCGCGAACGCCGTCGACGGAAACGCGAGCCTCGGGGTGCAGGATCAGCCAGGCTTCCGAGATTCCCCGGGTCCCCTCCACGGTGTCATCGACGACGAACTCCGAAACGCGACCGCGGACCGTCCGACGGTGCGTTCCCACGCCGGAGAGCCGTCGGAAGCCGTCGTGGCTTGCCGTGAGATCGAGGTCGCCAGTCTCGAGAGCGACGCGCTCGACGGCGACGTTCGCGCGCCGTCCGACGCGAAACGACCCGAAGAAATCGCATTGATCGGCACCATCGACGGTGACGGTGTTATGCGAGGCGGTCGCCTTCGACCGGTCGCGCTTCGGACCCGCCGCGTATTCGAAGACGCCTGTGTCGACCAGAAGTCGCCGGCCCGCGACGGTCCACTCGAACGCAAGGATGTCGCCGTGGCCGTGGCCCGGGAGGAAGTCAGGTGCGATGCGCCCGGCGTCGACGAGGAGCAGGTCGCCGCCGTTTCTTAGGCCGAAGTATCCGGCGGCTTCGAATGCGAACTCGGGCCGCTGGACCGGCCGCTGTCCCGAAATCGCCGCCCAGGCCGCCAGAAGGTCGTTGGCGCCGTAGGCCATGTGTAGACCACCATCGTTGAACAGGCTCGGCAGTCCGTCCGGGTGCGTCGTGTCCGCCAGCGCTTGTGCCATCGCGGCCAAGCGTGACGCGAGCCGCTCCTTCAGGGGACCGCCGCCGAGCACTTCGTGACATTCGAGGAGATCGGCGAACACCTGAGCGTGGTAGGCCGGCGACCTCTCGAAGTGCAAGCCGTCGGGAAGAATCTGCTCGCTCAGCTCGGGCGCGAGCAGGGAGACCGCGCGCTCCTGCCAGCGGCGGCCGGCGTTGCACCGCAAGAATCGCGCGCCGAAAAGAAGCGCTTTGAGGTTCTTGATCAGATGGTTGCCACGGACGTCGAGCTCCAAGTTGGACTCGAGAAAGAGCAGCTGCTCCAGGAGTGAGCGAGCCGCCGCGGCCACGAACTCTGGGGTGAGCTCGCCGCGCCGGCGATCGATCTGCTGCATCCAGACCACCACGCGAAGAGACAGCGCGTAGCTGCTCCATGAGTCGTACCAGAAGCGCGGCGCGTAGGGCGGATTGGACGCGATCCAGTCCGCGACGATGCGCTCGAGCTCGACGGCGCCCACCTCCTCCAGGAATTCGTGATAGTGGAGGTGAAATCCCCACAGCTGTGAGACGCGTCCGGACGACGCGAGGCGCCAGTCGATGGTCCGATCGAACGTGACTTCGTGCCCCAGAAGTCGAACCAGAATCGTGTCTCCGGAGCGCCGGATCATCCCGGAGCGCGGCGGCAGCGGTTGCGGGGCGTCGGCCAGGACGAGCCCTCCCATCAACGACTCCGCCCGCGCGCGAAGGGCGTTGAGAAGCGTCTCCGCCCGTCGCTCGGCGACGAGCCGCGCCACCATGCGCCTCGCGCGCCACGCGAGCTGCGCGGGGCGCGTGTGCCGAATGGATGCGGCGTTCCGTAGAAGGCGGCGCATGGCGTGGCCGCTACCTTATCAAGCCCGTACGATCCTCGCGGGACTCTAACCGCGCGCCGACCCGTCGCGCTCGCCGCTCCTCACCGTCACGACGAATCGTCGCTGGACGAGGGTGACCGCCCCATCGCCGAACAGAGGGAGGAAGCGTCCGGAGGCGTTCAGGTAGTCCTTCACGCGGCTCCTCTCCTGCGGCATGACGATGATCATCGTGCCCACGACGCTGATTCCGCCCGCGAGCGACATACGGACCGGGACCGCGTTCCCCGTCGCACTCTCGCGCGCGAGCTCGCGCGCGGGCTCGCCCGTCACTTGCACCCAGATGATCCCGGCTTTGTTGAGGAGAAAGCTGTCCTTGCCGGACACCAGCGGGATGAAGTCCTCATCCGTAGCGTTGAGGAGGTGCAGAACGTCCTCGGGTTGACCTCCGGCGCTCCCCTCGGCGGTGAACAGGGTCCCGTCCAAGGTGCGTCCGTCGTCGACGAGGATCCGGACCGGCACCTCCCGGCGGGGAACGCGGTACATCTCCATGGTTCGAGGGAATCTAGGCCCCGGGGCGTCGGTTCGCCAGAGGGGGGGCGCGAAGGCTTGCCCCGGCTCGCATCCGGCCTAGATTTTTCCACCGAGGAGCCCGATGCCGGTCCAAGGGAATCTGGCCACGATGTCCCTGACCGAGATCCTCCAATGGCTGGGAAACGCCGGCAAGACCGGAACCCTGTCCATCGAGAGGAACAAGGTCGTGAAGCGGATTCTCGTCCGCGCCGGGCGGGTCATCGCCTGTGCCTCGCAGGAGCCGGCCGACATGCTCGGCCACTTCCTCGTCTCGCGCGGCAAGATCACCGAGGAGACGCTGAGAAAGGCGCTCGCCATCCAGGAGACCCAGCGCGCCCACCTGGGGCGAATCCTCGTGTCGACGGGCGCCCTCCGGGAGGACGAGCTGAGGGTCGTCCTGGAGGACAAAGCCCAGGAGACGATCTTCGGGCTTTTCGACTGGGACGACGCGGAGTTCCGGTTCGCGGACGGCGAGACCGCCGATCCGAACATCTTCGCCGTGAACATGCGAGTCGAGGACATTCTCCTGCGCGGGGCGCAGCGCTGGGACGAGATGCAGCGCTTCCGGGCGGTGTTCAACGATCCCGGCATCGTCCTCGCGCGAACCTCGCGCGTGCCGCCCGCTGAGGTCTTCCGGAACCGCATGGCGAAGCGCATCTTCGAATCGATCAACGGCGAGCGGACCGTTGCGGAGATCCTCCTGCACGCCCACGGGTCCGAGTACCTCGTCACCAAGTTCCTCTACGAGCTCCACCGCGCCGGCGTCGCCGAGGTCGTCGGCGTCAAACAAATCGAGCGAGAGCCCGAGCCTGGCCCGCCACCCGCGGAGGCCGAGGAACTGCTCCCTCCCCCGCCGGCTCCCGTGCCTCGACCTGCAGCGACGAAGCCCGTCGCGACGGCCCCCGTCGCGCCAGCTCAGAAACTCAAGGCGATTCCGGCCGCTGCGCCGCCCGAGTCCTCGGTTGATCAAGACGACCTCGAATTCGCGCGTCGGTTGCTCGACCGCGGCGAATTCGACTCCGCCCTCGAGATCCTCGACCGCGCGTACAAGGCGAACCCCGGGGATGAGGCGTTGCGGCGCATCCTCGCGGAAGCCGAGGCGTCGTTCGTCGAGAAGGCCTACCGGCACTATCTCCCGCCGTCGAAGATCGTCGCGCTGGCCCGAGAAGTCGAATCCCTGACGGCGGAGCGGCTCTCGCCCACGGAATTCTTCCTCCTCAGCCGGATCGACGGCACGTGGGACGTCAAGTCGATCATCCAGATCACTCCGCTTCGCGAGGTCGACGTCCTGCGCACATTGAAACGGATGCGCGAGAAAGGTCTGATCGACCTCCACGACCCTGTCGCCGCCTCCGCCTAGCGCTCCAGAATGACGACCGCGGCGGCCACGCGGGGTTGATGCGTCAGGCTCACGTAGGACCGGGTGACGCCCAGCGCGGCCGCGCGCCGTGCCGCCCCGCCGTGGAGCACCAGCTGCGGTGGTTGGTCCGCGGGTCGCGAGATTTCGACGTCCCGGAAGCCGAGGCCGTCAGCCCAACCCGTCCCCAGGGCCTTGAGGCAGGCCTCTTTCGCGGCGAATCGAGCCGCGTAGGCGAGCAAACGATCCGGCCGTCCATCGCACGCGGCTCGCTCGGCGCCCGTGAATACGCGCTCGAGAAACCGATCCTCGTGGCGTTTGAGCGCCTGAGCGATCCGGTCGACCTCGACGACGTCGATCCCGAGCCCGACGACCACCCGGATCCCTCCTCCCCGCCCCGGCCGACCAGCCGAGCTTCCGGTGGTATACTCACCGTCCCACGACGGCCCGGGCTCGTCTCGGAAACAGTTTACTCACAATAGCTTATGACGACGTCCCGGATCCCGGGGTGGACGGGTCCGAGCGAGGGAGCTCCATGGCGCGGTCGGAACGAGAGGTCGTGACGCGGCTCGGGACGGTGGGGTTGACCCGCGCGGTCAACGACGTCCTGGACCAGGCCCGCGTGATCCGTCTCGCGAACGCCGTCGGTCTCTCCTATCCCGGCATGCGCACTCAGTCGCAAAAGCGATCCCGGCTGATCGCCGATCTGGTGGAGAAGGCCGGCCGGGACGACACGGCGAGCCTCGCCGTCGTGCGATCGCTTCGGAAGGAGACGACGGCGCTCGCCCGCGAATGGGCCGCGCTGACCGTCGAAGGTCGGACCGCCCGGCTCGCCGAATCGGGAGCGGCCTCCGCCAACGGCCGCCTCGGCGCCTACCTGTTCGTCGCCGCCTCCGCGGCCCCCGAACCCCCCGTCGAAGACGCGTTGAACGGCATGCTCGCGCGCGTCGAAGCACGCGAGTCCACGAGCGCCGTGGCGGCTCACGCGACGGGCAAGGAGACGCTGACGAAGGAGGCCCAAAGACTGCGCAAGAAATGCGCCGAGCTCCAAAAAAAAGTCCGCTATCTCGAAGGCCAGATTGCGAAAACCAAGGACGTCGAGAAGGCCAACAAGCGCGACCTGCTCCAGCGCAAGGGTGAGCTTGCGGAGGCGCGCATGCTCGTCGAGAGGCTTCGAAAGGAGCTCGACGAGAAGAGAGGTGGGGCGGCGGAAGCGGGCACGCCCGCGAAACCGGCGGCGACCCTGCCCGGCCTCGAGGAGCTGGACCGCTCCGTCAAGCGGCTGGCCACCGAGCAGAGGCGCTTGACCCATCGCATCGAGAAGATCGCCGAGACGCCGCCCCCGCAGCCCGCGGCCTCGACCGAGTCGATCGCGCCCCTGGTCGACGGGCTTCAGGAGATTCAAAAGGATGTCGCCTCGCTGCGGCGCGAGCGGAAGAAGGACATCCAGGAGCAGGCCCGACGGCTCGACGACATGGCGGCCGCCGTGGAGGCGGCGCGGAACGCCGTCGAGGCGTCGCCCAAGGCGTCCCGGGCGGCCGCTCGCAAGAAAGGGGAGCCGGAGCGCGTGGGGGTCTTCATCGACGTTCAGAACATGTACTACTCCGCGCGCCAGCTGAAAGGGAAGCTCGATTTCGACGCCCTCCTCCAGGCATGCGTCCTCGATCGGCGCTTGATCCAAGCATCGGCGTACGTGGTCGAATCGAAAGAAATCGATCAGTCGGGGTTCATCGCGATGCTCCAGCAGCGCGCGATCGAGGTGCGGCGCAAGACCCTCAAGGTGCGAGCCGACGGCTCGATGAAGGGCGACTGGGACATGGAGATGGCGCTGGACATCCTCGACATGGCGCCGAAGCTCGACGTCGTCGTGCTCGTGTCCGGCGACGGCGACTTCACCTCGCTGGTCCGGCGCGTCAAGACCATGGGGCCGAAGGTCGAGGTCGTGGCTTTTCCACGCAATACGGCGAAATCCCTCCTCGAGGCGGCGGACCGGTTCCACCCCCTCGATCGAAAGGCGATGATCCGGGCGGACGCGCCGCCATCGGCGGCGGAGGTCGAGCGCTCGGCGGCGGTTCAGGAATCCTCGAACTGAATCCTGCCGGCCGCCGAGACGCGAAGATGCCGTCGGCTCCCCTTCCACTCCGGAAGGACGTAAACGCGCCCCTCCGAGGGTGGGCCCGCGACGAGCTCCTTCTCGACGTGAAAGTGCCCCAACACGACGGCGTCCGAAGGGTTGCGGACGTACGGGGCCGCGTAGGCTTGGACGGCGTCCACGGGGAAGGCTCGCTTCATGTCCGCGTTGCTCCCGCGCATGCCACCTTCGATGCGCTCGGCGATCGCAAAGCGTCTGGCCCTGGGAACCGCCGAAAAGAGCCACCAAACAGGGGCGGAGCGGGACAGGCTGCGCCAGATCCGGTACTGGAGATCCTCCCGATTGACGAGGTCCCCGTGGGAGGCCCAGAGCCCGCGCCCGCCCCAATCCTCGCTTAGCCCGGTATCGCTGACGGCGTCGAACGCGCTCCCCAGGTGCTGCGCGGCGACTCGGTAGTCGCGATTCCCCTCGAGATAGTGGATCTCCGTTCCCGACGACCTCATCTCACGGAGGCAGGCGACGACCGCGCGGTGATGGTCCTGCTCGAGCTCGGGGGCGCCGAGCCAGAGATTGAACAGGTCGCCCATCAGGACGATGCGGCCGGCACGAGGCGCCAGTCCGCGGAGATAGGCCAGGAACGCGGGCAGGTCGGGATCGGCGCGGTCGAGGTGAACGTCGCCGACGAAGACGAGATCGCTACCGGAGCGCAAGGAACGACTCCCGGAACGGCGCCAGCCTGCCTGCGACGATCGCCTCGCGCATCGTCGCCATGAGGCCGAAGTAGTAAGCGAGATTGTGGATCGTGTTGAGACGCGAGGCGAGGATCTCGTTCGAGACGTAGAGGTGGCGGAGATAGGCCCTCGAATAGCGGGCGCACGCCTCGCACGCGCACGCCGGATCGAGGGGGCGCGGGTCGCCGCGAAACTCTTCGCGCTTGATGTTGATTTTCCCTTCCGAGGTGAACAGCGTGCCGTTCCGCGCATTGCGTGTCGGCAGGACGCAATCGAACAGGTCGATCCCTGCGGCGACGGCCTCGACGAGGTCCTCGGGCCGTCCCACGCCCATCAGGTAGCGCGGACGGTCGGCGGGAAGACACCCGGCCGTGAACCGAGAGATCCCCGCGATGGCATCCGGCGGCTCTCCGACGGAGACACCGCCGATCGCATAGCCGGGAAAATCGAGCGCCGTGATCTCGCCGGCGCTTCGCTCGCGGAGCCCCTCGTCCATGCCGCCCTGCACGATGCCGAACGGGACGCCGGGACCTCGGTAGGCGGCCCGGCTCCGGCGCGCCCAGCGCGTCGTCCGCGCGACTGCGGCCTCGACGGCGGCGGTCGTCGCGGGGAGCGAAGGGCACTCGTCGAGGACCATCGCGACGTCGGATCCGAGCGCCGCCTGGATCTCCATGCTCGTCTCCGGCGTCAGCCGGTGGGTCGACCCGTCGAGGTGCGACCGGAACGTCACGCCATCCTCGTCGAGGGTTCGCAGCCCTTTCATGGAGAACACTTGAAAGCCGCCGGAGTCCGTCAGGAGTGGACCTGGCCAGTTCATGAAGCGATGGAGGCCGCCGAGCCCACGGATCAGCCCGTGCCCGGGCCGCAGAAAGAGATGGTAGGTGTTGGCGAGCACGATCTGCGCGCCGCAGGCGTGGAGCTCATCCGTCGTCACCGCCTTCACGGCGCCCTGGGTGCCCACCGGCATGAAGGCCGGCGTCTCGACGCGGCCGTGCGCCGTCGTCATGACTCCGCGCCGCGCCACGCCGTCCCGAGCCGTCACCTCGAACCCGAACGAGCTCACCCGGACCTCACGAGCATGGCGTCGCCGTAAGAGTAGAAACGATATCGCTCCTGCACGGCGACGCGGTATGCCGAGAGCACGGCGCTCGTGCCCGCGAAGGCGCACACCAACATGAGAAGGGTCGATCGCGGAAGGTGGAAATTCGTCACCAGGGCATCCACGACACGAAATCGAAAGCCAGGATAGATGAAGAGCGCCGACCGTCCGGTCCCCGGCCTCACGTCCCCGCGCTCGTCCGCTCGCTCCTCGAGAGTGCGCACGACGGTCGTTCCAACGGCAACCACGCGTCGGCCTCGCGAGCGCGCGCGACGAACGGCCTCCGCCGTCGCCACGGGAAGCGCGAACGCTTCGTCGTGCATCTCGTGGGCTTCGACGTCGGCGACACGAACCGGCGCGAACGTACCCAGCCCGACCTGCAACGTGATGAAGGCGACCTCGATCCCGCGGGTCTCGAGACCCGAAAGCAGCTCCTTGGTGAAATGGAGCCCCGCGGTGGGCGCCGCGACGGCCCCTCGAGCCCGCGCATAGACGGTCTGGTAGCGCTCGCGATCGAACTCAGCCCGCGGGTCGTCGTCGCCCCTGCGGATGTAGGACGGGAGAGGGATCTCCCCCGAGGTTTCGAGCGCGCTCCAGATGTCGCCGCCGGGCGCGACGAGCTCGACGCGCCAAAGATCCCCCTCCCGCGCGAGGGGAACGATCCGGAGTCCACCGGAGACGGCGATCCCCGTCCCCGGTCGGACCGACTTCGATCCGGACAAGAGGGCGCGCCAGACCGAGGCTCCTTTCGAGTCGTCGACCGGCTCCAGCAGAAGTGCCTCGATCTGCCCTCCTGTCGGCTTGACGCCGCGCAGTCGGGCCGGGATGACCTTGGCGTCGTTCAGGACGACCAGGTCGCCCGCATCGAGCTCCAACGCCAATTCGCAGAAGCGCCGATGGGACAACGCGCCGATTCGCCGGTCGACCACCATCAGGCGCGAGGCGTCGCGCTTCCCCTCGGGCTCCTGCGCGATGAGATCGCGGGGGAGCTCGAAGTCGAACTCCGCGACCTTCATCGCCCGACGACCGAGCGCAAGACCCCGAGGTTCATCCGGTCCTCGGCCAGGTCCTCTCCTTTGTCCGTCTCGAGGACCATCGGCAGCTCGCGGAACCGCTCGTCGTTGAGAATCAGCCGGAACGCGTCGAGCCCCAGCTTCCCCTTCCCGATGTGCTCGTGGCGATCGCGCCGGGATCCCAGGTCACCCTTCGAGTCGTTGAGGTGGAAAGCGCGAATCTTGTCGAGCCCGACCGCGTCCTCGAGGGCGGCCATCGTCTCGCGATACGCCGGTGAGGTGCGGAGGTCGTACCCCGCGGCCAGCGCGTGACAGGTGTCGAAGCAGATCCCGATGCGGTCGCCGTGCTTCGTCGCCCGGATCATCTGGCCGAGCTCCTCGAACCGAGCACCCAGCGTCGAGCCCTGGCCCGCCGTATTCTCGAGGAGCACGCCGGCGCCCGGCGTCTTCCCTCGGGTGAGCGCGCGATCCATCGCTTTCGCCACGCGAGCGATGCCGGCCGCGACCCCGGACCCCACGTGCGCGCCGGGATGGACGACGAGCCAGGGAATGCCCAGCTCGGTGCATCGTTCGAGCTCGACGGCAAAGGCGGTGACCGACTTCTCCCAGAGCGCGGGATCGGGCGAAGCGAGGTTGATCAGGTAGGACGCGTGGGCGAGCGTGTACCTCTCCAGTCCGGCAGTCCTCGCCGCTTCCCGATAGGCCGCCACCTCGCCGTCGGCGAATGGCCGTGCGGCCCACTGATTCGACGACTTGACGAACACCTGGAGCGCCGTGGCCTCCACCGAGCGCGCCCGCTCGATCGCGGACGGCATTCCGCCCGCGATCGACATGTGGGCACCGAGTCTCGGAGCCGCGTTCATGCCTCGGCCATCGCGCGCCGGACCGTTCGGGCCGAGAGGCGTCCGCCGCGCGCATCGAGACGGCCCAGGATCCCCAGGCGGGAGAGCGCGAAGTCGAACCGGGTTGGATCGTCGGGGTCGAGCGCTCGCAGCCGCGAGGTGACCTCTTTCGCCATCGCCCAGCCGGGCGACCTGCGGCGGGTCCAACCCAGCGCCCGCACGACCCGGATGAGGTGCGTGTCGAGGGGAAGCACGAGGCGCGAGCGCGATACGCGGCGCCACACGCCGCAGTCGACGCCGTCATCCGGCCTGATCATCCACCGCAGGAACAAGCAGGATCTCTTGCAGGCCGAACCGTCGGCCGGGAGCGGCAGAAGCCAGCGGGCGCCGTGGCGTCGGGGCACGCCACCGTTGCCGACGAACGGGCGCGCATCCAGCGAGAACAGGCGCGCGCCGAACGCATTGAGCGCGGCCTCCAGGGTCGGTGCGCTCGGTTCCTCGTCCCCCTCGAGGAAGAACGCCTCGAGCGAGCCCGCGCGCTCCTTCGCTTGACGGACGAGATGGATCAGCAGCGCCACGTCGCAACCGCTCGTGAAGCGATGGACGAACCCGTCGAGCCGGCTTGCATGTCGTGCCGGATCGAACGCGGCGACGAAGCGCGCCGGGTGCCGGCCGATCCGCGCGAGGAGGTCGTCGAGGCTTCCGCGGATCGACGCGACGCGGCCGTACGCCAGGCCCGCGGCGATGAGCCCCACGATCTCACGATCCTCGGGATCGTCGAACCGACGGACGATCCCGACGGGATCGCTATCGAGGAACCGGCGGTCGTACCGGAGGCAGAGCTCCTCGAGAGCCTGCTTCAGGGCCATCGGAGTCGAAGCGGGGCGCGCCACGCCGCAAGGATACCAACGGGGCGCCGTTCAGCGCGCCAGCCAAGCCACGAGCGCCGTGAGCGCGGCGACCGCGACCACGACGGCCGCGGTGATCATGCGCGCGCTCAGCACTCCGGGCTTGTCCTCGAGCAGCGAGGTCATCGCCCATGGCACCGGCTGCGGTGCGTCCAGATCGGTCCGGACGAGCGTGGCCGCCAGCGCGGCGGCGGGAAGGGCCCGCCGGAACACCTCACGGTTGACGCGCGGAACTTCGGCGGTCCGACCGACTCTCGCGGAGAGCGCTCTCTCGACCCGACGGATGCGTTCGAGCGGCGTCGGGTGCGCGACGTCGGTCTCCGCGACGGCTTCGTCCCCTTGCACGATGGCGACGTGAAGCCGCTGCAGGTAGCGGCAGGCGGAGGCGGGCTCGTATTCGAGATCGAGCATGGCATGAAGAGCGCAGTCGTCGGCATCGCGCTCGCGCCGCCGCCCGTAGCCGAGGCGGGCGAGGTCGACGGCGGCATCGCTCCAGCACAGCCCGTCCGACGCGCCGCGCTCGCGCGCCGTGGCCTGGAAGCCGAGCCGGACGAGCCGGACCGCGGCTTCGCCCGATGCGGCGTGGGCGATCTCATGGCCGAGAACGAAGGCGAGCTCGGCTTCGTCCTCGAGAAACGCGAGGAGTCCTGTGCTGACGAGCAGCGTCCCTGAGGGCAACGCCAGAGTTCTGTGCTCCCGCGTGTCGACCAGCACGACACGAGGTGCGGCCGGAGCCCCGGCGATGCGGGCCGCGATCTGCCGCGCGATGCGATCGAGATAGCTCTGCGCCGTGGGCGAGGTGACGAAGCGCCATCGCGTCGCGAGCGCCGCGCGCACTTCGTTCTCGGCGGCGGAGGAGACGGCCTTGTCGGGGAGCTCGGGCGGCACGTGCCCCGACACGCACGACCGGCAGCGGTGATTGCCGTGCGGCAGGATCGAATCCGCGAGGAACGGAAGTCCGCACGTTTCGCAGGTCAGCACGATCCGCGGCGCGGGTGAGCCGTTGGCGACGCGCGTCCCGCACCGGCTGCAGCGGCGAAGAGAGCGGCCTCCGAACGACGGCGCGGTGACGGCCGGGCCCCTCGACCATGGCTCACCGCAGCGAAGACAGGCGTCGGTGCCTTCGGGGGCCGGCTTGGCTCGCTCGAGGACTACTTCTGCGTGGTCCATCGCCTCCACCCCAGGCCCGCGACCGCGCCCAGCGTTGCTCCCGCCGCGATGCCCGTCACGGTCGTCCCGCCGAGCGTCCAACTGGCCCCCGTGCCGGCGATGGCCCCCGTCGCCATCCAGAGCGCGAACGTCGTCGCTCCGGACCCGGCCGGGGAAACGTCTTCGTGTCCCTCGTCGCCGCCGGAGTCGCCCGCGGGCCCGTCGTCGGTTCTCGCCGCGATCCTATCCTCGGTTGAGAGCGATGGCACGGCCGACGCAAAGGCCCCCGTCAGGGCCATCTCGGGTATCGGCGGCAGCGGCTCGTCCTCTTGCCAGACATCGGGCGGATCGGGGGGGCGCGCTGCGATCGCGGGGAGGCGGCCAGCCGCGCGAGCACCGGGGCCGCGGGAGGCGTTGCCGGCCGAGACGATCCTGTACGGAGCAAGCCGCACGAGGTCGAACGACGTATGGCAGCGGCCGCAGCGGGCGTGAACGAGGACGCTCGGGATCTCGTGTTTGTAGTGCGTGCCGCAGGACGGGCAACTGGCGATCACGACGAGGTCTCCCCGCTGACGATGTCGGGCCGTTCGAAAACGTAGGTCCCGCTGGTTTTGGGGTCAAGGAGTGAGCCGGAACAAGGCCTGGAATCGCAACGTTTTCGGCTCAGCGTGCTATCCTGACGCCTTTCGCCGCGGGGGTTCTCCATGAAGGTCTACGATGCGCCGGAGATTCGCAACGTCGCCGTCATCGGCCATGGCGATTGCGGCAAGACGTCGCTCGTCTCCGCGTTGCTCTACGTCGCGGGGGCGGTGAATCGCCTCGGCCGCGTCGACGACGGAACCGCTACGACGGACTTCGACGAGGAGGAGATCGAGCGCAAGATCTCGCTGCAGACCTCTCTCGCCCACCTCGAATGGCGGGGCAGCAAGATCAATCTGATCGACACCCCGGGCTACGCCGCGTTCGCGGCCGATGCCAAGGCCGGTCTCTCGGTCGCCGACGCGGCCTTGCTCGTCGTCGAGGCGGTGGCGGGAGTCCAGGTCATCACGGAGCGCGTCTTCCAGTACTGCCAGGAATACCAGGTCCCTCGCGTCTTCGTCATCAACAAGCTCGATCGCGAGAACGCGTCCTTCGAGCGGGCTCTGGAGTCGATCCTCGAACGCTTCGACCGCCGGACCGTCCCGATCCAGATCCCGATCGGAGCCGAGGGAAGCTTCGAAGGCGTCGTCGATCTGATCGGGATGAAGGCCCACCGTTACGCCAAGGACGGCTCGGGGGCCGCGACGATCGGCGACGTTCCGCCGGAGATCGCCGAAATGGCGAAGGAATACCACGGAAAGCTCGTCGAGATGGTCGCCGAGAGCGACGACGCGCTCATGGAGATCTTCTTCGAGAGCGGCGATGTCCCCCACGACAAGATGGTTTCCGGCCTCCACAAGGCATTTCTCGAGCGGAAGATCTTCCCGGTCGTCCTCGCGTCCGCCACGAAGGCGGTCGGAACCCGTAACATCCTGGACGTTGCCTTCGATCTGATGCCGGCACCGTCCGAGCGCCCCCCGCGAAGCGGCATCACTCCGGCCACAGGAGCCACCGACTCGCGCCGGCCGGACTCCGGAGCGCCGGTTTCGGCGTTCGTCTTCAAGACGATCGCCGACCCGTACGCGGGCAGGCTTTCGATCTTCCGTGTGATGTCGGGTGCGCTCAGAGGAGATACGCCGGTCCACAATGTCGCGCGCGGAGCGGCGGAGCGGCTCGGCACCGTGAACCTTCTTCAGGGCAAGCAGCTCGTTCCGATCTCCGAATTGCGCGCGGGCGACCTCGGCGTCGTCGCGAAGCTCAAGGAGACGCGAACCTCGGATACGCTCGCCGACCCGGCGCACCCGATCCAATACCCCGCCATCACCTTCCCCGAGCCGGCGATCTCGTTCGCCATCGAGCCGAAATCGAAGGGGGACGAGGACAAGATCTCGACGGCGCTGGCGCGGCTCATGGAGGAAGATCCGGTGCTCCGCGTCAACCGCGATGCGCGGACCCACGAGATGCTGGTCAGCGGCAACGGGCAGGTGCACGTCGAGGTGGCGATCGCGAAGATGCGCCGGAAGTTCGGTGTCGACGCGCTTCTCAAACAGCCGAAGGTCCCCTACCTCGAGACGATCAAACGAAGGGTTCCGGCCACCCAGGGGCGCCACAAGAAGCAGACGGGAGGGCGGGGGCAGTTCGGCGATTGCTGGATCGAGATGGAGCCCCTTCCTCGCGGGGCCGGCTTCGAGTTCGTCGACAAGATCTTCGGCGGGTCGATCCCCCAGAACTTCAGGCCGGCGGTCGAGAAGGGGATCCGCGAGTCGGCCGAGCGCGGCTGGCTCTCCGGGAATCCCGTCGTCGATTTCCGTGTCACCCTGACCGACGGCTCGTACCACGACGTAGACTCCTCGGAAATGGCGTTCAAGATCGCTGGGTCGCTGGCGTTCAAGGCCGCGATGGAGCAGGCGCGCCCGACCATCCTCGAGCCGATCTACTCGATCGAAATCACCGCTCCCGAGGAGTGCATGGGCGACATCATGGGCGATCTCTCCTCGCGGCGCGGGAAGCCGCAGGGAATGGAAACCAAGGGACATTTCCAGATCATCAAGGCGATCGTGCCGCTCGCCGAGATCTTGACGTACGCCTCGACTCTGAAGTCGATCACCTCGGACCGCGGCACCTACCACATGGAGTTCGACCACTACGACGAGCTCCCGGCGCACGTGCAGGAGAAGATCGTCGCCGAGTACGCCCGCCACAAGCAGCAAGAGGCGGAGAAGTAGGCCGGGAGTGACTCGGGATTGGGTGTACATCCGCGAGCTCGGCGAACATGTCGGCGAGACCGTCCTGCTCAAGGGTTGGGTCTATCAGAAGCGCTCCTCCGGAAAGATCCGCTTCCTGGTGCTCCGCGACGGCACCGGGTTCCTCCAGTGCGTCGCCGGTGCGAGGGACGTCACCCCCGAGGCGTTCGAGGCGTTGGACAAGGTGACCGCGGAATCCTCCGTCGCCGTCCGCGGGACGGTTCGCAAGGACGACCGCGCGCCCGGAGGCTTCGAGCTGGGGATCTCCGAGTTCAGCGTGATCCATCTCGCGGCGGAGTATCCGATCCAGCCAAAGGACCACGGCGTCGAGTTTCTCTTCGATCACCGGCACCTGTATCTGCGATCGAGGACCCCGCACGCCGCGCTCTCGGTCCGCAACGAGGTCATCCAGGCCTGCCGCGACTTTTTCTATGAGCGGGACTTCGTTCTGATCGACTCCCCGATCTTGACCCCGAACGCATGCGAGGGGACTTCCACGCTCTTCGAAACGCCCTATTTCGACCAGACCGCCTACCTGACACAGTCCGGGCAGCTCTACCTCGAGCCCGCCTGCATGGCGTTTGGCCGCGTGTATTGCTTCGGGCCGACCTTCCGGGCCGAGAAATCGAAGACGCGACGGCATCTGACCGAGTTCTGGATGATCGAGCCGGAGGTCGCATTTCTCGAGCTTTCCGGCCTGCTCGAGCTGGCGGAGGAGTTCGTCTCTTACGTCGTCGGGCGGGCTCTCGAACGCTGCCGGGAGGATCTCAAGGTCCTCGAGCGCGACACGCGGCTCCTCGAGAACGTCGTTCCGCCGTTCCCGCGACTCACCTACGGCGAAGCGGCCAAGTTCCTCACGGGACCCGAGGCGCAGAAGAAGATGGCGGAGGCCGGGGCGCCCCTCTTCACGCACGGCAGCGACTTCGGCGGGTTCGACGAAACCCTGCTGACGCAGCAGTTCGACCGCCCCGTGATGGTCACGCACTGGCCGGCGGCGATCAAAGCGTTTTACATGCAGCCCGATCCCCAGGATCCCGGCAAGGCGCTGTGCGTCGACGTCCTGGCGCCCGAAGGGTACGGGGAGATCATCGGGGGCTCACAGCGCATTCACGACCACGACCTCTTGCTCGCCCGCATCCAGGAGCACCAGCTTCCGGTCTCGGCGTTCCAGTGGTACCTCGATATCCGCAGGTACGGAACCGTTCCCCACGCGGGATTCGGCATGGGCATCGAGCGCTGCGTCACTTGGATCACCGGGCTTCCGCATCTCCGCGAGGCCGTCCCTTACCCGCGGCAGATCAATCGCCTCTACCCGTGACCCGCACGAAGGTCGGCGTCGTCAGCCTCGGGTGCTCGAAGAATCTCGTCGACACCGAGGTGATGCTCGGACACCTCGACCGAGCCGGGTGCGCCTTCGTCCAGGATCCCGACGACGCGGACGTCCTCATCGTCAACACCTGCGGGTTCATCGAGGCGGCGCGCGAAGAATCGGTGCGGACGATTCTGGATGCGGCGAGGCTGAAAAACGACGGGCGGCTCAAGCGGCTCGTCGTCGCGGGCTGCATGGTTCAGCGCTACCGGGCCGAGCTGGCCCGGGAGCTCTCCGAGGACGTCGACGCCTTCATCGGCTTGGACGAGCTGGACGCCGTCGTGGGCGCAATCCGCGGCGGGCCGCCTGCGCCGGCTCCCGCGCCTCGAAGCGACCTTCCGCTTTTTGGCGATCCGCCGCCCGCGCGCCCCCGGCTCTCGAAGTATCTGTACGGAGCGAGCACGCCCCGCCGGCTCGCGACCCCGCCGTGGACGGCCTTCGTCAAGATCGCCGAGGGGTGCGACCACACTTGCTCGTTCTGCGCGATCCCGTCATTCCGCGGGGCCTTCCGCTCGCGGCGCGCCGACGACATCGTCGCTGAGGTGGAGGCGCTCGCGCGCTGCGGCGTTCGCGAGATCAATCTCATCGCGCAGGATTCGAGCCATTTCGGGCGCGACCTGGGTGATTCCGCGGGGCTGGCCGGGCTGCTACGTCGCCTCGACGCGGTCCCCGGACTGCGCTGGATCCGGGTTCACTACCTCTATCCGAACACGGTGACGGACCGAATCATCGCGGCGCTCGCGGATTGCGAACGCGTCGTGAAGTACGTCGACATGCCGCTGCAGCACGCCCATCCGGCCGTGCTGAAGCGCATGCGCCGCGGCGGCTCGACGCGAAGCCACCTCGATCTTCTCGAGCGGTTTCGCGACGCGATGCCGGACGCGGCCCTGCGCACCACGCTCATCGTCGGCTTTCCGGGCGAGAGCGAAGAGGAGTTCGAGACCCTCCTCGCGTTCGTCCGGACGGCCCGATTCGATCATCTCGGGGTCTTCACGTACTCGCACGAAGAGGGCACCTCCGCGACCCAGCACGACGACGACGTCCCCCCGGAGGTGAAGGAAGAGCGCCGCGATCGACTGATGGCCGCCCAGCAGCAGATCGCCTTCGCCAAGAACGAGGCCCGGATCGGCTCGGTGGCGGACGTGCTCGTCGAGGGAACCCATGCCGACACCGAAGACCTTCTCGTCGGGCGCACGTCGACTCAGGCGCCGGAGGTCGACGGACAGATTCTGATCAACGACGGCCAGGCCGAGCCCGGGACTTTTGCGCGCGTGGTCATGACGGAGACGGCGGGGTACGACCTCGTGGGACGGATCGTCGGTGCCGCCTGAAGCGCCGACGCCGACGTCCTGGGCCGATCGATGGGCCATGATCGTGGCGACGGGTTTCGGGAGCGGCTACGGACCGCTCGTTCCCGGCACGTGGGGTTCGATCCCGGGGCTCGCGCTCGCTTGGGGACTCGACCGCTGGGCCGGCCGGTGGGCGGTCGCGTGCGGCGCTCTGGTCGTCGCTGCGCTCGGCAGTTGGGCTGCCGGGCGCGCCGAAGCACTCCTCGGCGTGAAGGACCCCGGTCGCGTCGTGGTCGATGAGATCGCCGGACAGATGGTCACCTTGCTGTTCCTTCCGATGTCCTCCCGCGTGCTGCTTTTGGGCTTCCTCCTGTTTCGGATGCTCGACGTGGCGAAGCCCTGGCCAGCGCGCCGCCTCGAAGAGCTGCCGGGTGGCTCGGGTATCATGGCCGATGACCTCATGGTCGGCGTGTACGCGAACCTGATCCTGCGCGGACTCGCGCTGTGGCGCCCCGCATGGCTGGGCTTGGCATGAACGTCTGGAATTCTCTCGACGCGTTCCCGACCGGCCGCGAGCCGATCGTCGCGACCATCGGAAACTTCGACGGGGTGCACCTCGGACACCAGGCCATCCTCAAGAGCGTGACCGACGCCGCGAGGTCACGCTCCGCGCGATCGCTCCTGATCACCTTCGACCCTCATCCCCTGGCCGTGGTCGCGCCGTCGAGGCGGCCTAAGCTGCTCCAAACGAAGCGACAGAAGCTCGACTGCTTGGAGGATTCCGGGCTCGACGGTCTCCTCTTGATTCCCTTCGATCGCGAGCTGGCCGCGCTGACGGGAGAAGAGTTCTTCGGGGGCTATCTCGCCGAGCGCATCCGGTTCGCCTCGATTCACGTCGGCAACAACTTTCGTTTCGGTCGGGCCCGGAGCGGCGACACGCGCCTGCTGGAGGTCCTGGGAGTCGAGCTCGGGTTCTCGGTGGTCGTCGTTCCACCGGTGCACGTCGAAGGCGAGATCGTCTCGTCGTCCGCCATCCGGACGGCCGTCGAGGACGGGACGGTCGACAAGGCGCGGCTGATGTTGGGGCGCCCCTTCGCGCTGACCGGAGAAGTGGTGCGCGGGGACGGACGCGGCCGGACCATCGGTTTCCCCACGGCCAACATCGCCGTCGACAACGAGATCGTCCCGCGCCGCGGGGTTTACGTCACGGAGCTCTCGGCGCTCGGCGCGCGCTACCCGTCGATGACCAACGTCGGCGTTCGCCCAACGTTCGGTGGAACGACGCTGTCGGTCGAAACGCACCTGATCGACGTCGAGGAGGATCTCTACGGACAGCGCGTCGAGGTTCGATTCCTGGCCAGGCTCAGGGACGAGCGGAAGTTCGCCGGACCCGCCGAGCTGGCGGATCAGATCGCGCGCGACCAAGCCGCGGCGAACTCGTACTTCTCGGGTCTGACGCTCACGCGCCGGTGAGACGCTCGCGATGAGCGCCCGCGACGAGATCCTTCCGCCCCAGGATGGTGACGACGCCGGCTCGGTCTTGGGCGGCGAGCCCGCGGAGCCCGCATTCCGCGCCTCGGCCCAGGTCGATCCGAGGCTCCTGGCTCCGTCGCGTCGACACGGCTGCTTCGTGACGTTCGAAGGGATCGAAGGCTCGGGGAAGACCACCCAGATCGGGCGCCTGGCCGCAAGGTTGGAGAACGCGGGCGAGCCCGCGATCGTCACGCGCGAGCCGGGGGGCTCTCCTCTCGGGCGACGGCTTCGGTCCCTCCTGCTCGGCGGTGAGATTGTGCGGATGGATCCGATGGCCGAGCTCCTGCTCTACGTCGCGGACCGCGTGGAGCACCTGAGAGAGCTCGTCGAGCCGACGCTCGCGAACGGCGTCCACGTTCTGTGCGACCGATACGTGGACGCCACGCTCGCCTACCAGGGGTTCGCCCGCGGGCTCGATCTCGAGTTCATCCGCATGCTGCACCGAAAACCGCCGCTCGATCGGACGCCGCACCGCACGATTCTGCTGGACTTGGATCCCGAGCTCGGGCTCGACCGGGCCCGGCGCCGCAACGGCGAGCTCGGGCTCGACCAAGAGGAGGGCCGCTTCGAGCGCGAGACCCTGAGCTTTCACCGGCGCGTGCGCGACGGCTACCTTGCGCTGGCCGAGGCGGAGCCGTTTCGGTTCCGCATCGTCGCCGCGGAGGGGACCGCGGACGAAGTCGAGATGCGGGTCGCCGACCTCCTCTCGGACCTGTTCCCCGGCCTCGACGGCGAGGACGCGTCGTGATCTTTCCGGATGTGCTGGGTCACGAGCGGGCCAAGGCGGCACTCGCTCGGCTTCTCGCCTCCAACCGTCTCCCCCACGCCTTCTTGTTTCACGGTCCGGAAGGCGTCGGCAAGGCTCTGGTCGCCCGTCTCTTCGTCGGCGCGCTCATGTGCGAGCGCCCGTTGCCAAGCGGTGCGGGCTGCGGCGCATGCCCTGCCTGCCTGAGGGCAGGGCACGGGAACCACCCGGACGTTTTTCTGATCACCCGGCTTCCCAGAAAGGACAAGCGCGCCGATGCCGGCGAAGACGAGGGCGACGAGGACGAAGCCGGCGACGCTCCGGGCGGCAAGGCTTCCGAGCTGCGCGCGCACATCCTCGTTCAGCAGGTTCGCGAGCTGAGCCATCACGCGACCTTCGCGCCCCGCGAGGCGCGTCGTCGCGTGTTCCTCGTCGACCCCGCCGACAGGATGAACGCCGAATCGCAGAATGCTCTCTTGAAAACCCTCGAAGAGCCGCCCGGCCAGGCGGTGATCGTCCTCGTCTCCTCGCGGCCTCACGTGCTCTTCCCCACCGTCCGGTCGCGCTGCTTCCAGATCGGCTTCGGCGCGATGCCCCCCGACCAGCTCGCGACGGCGCTGCGTGCGCGGGGCATCGCGCCGGTCGAGGCGTCCGCCCGGGCGGCCCTTGCCGAGGGTCGGCCAGGCCGGGCGCTGGCGCTCGACCTCGCCGCGCTGACCTCGAGGCGGGAGGCGATTCTTGCTTCGCTCGAGGCGCTGGCGGCCTCGCCGCGCGCTGCCGCGGAGCTCAGCGTCCATGCCGAGCGGCTCGGGGGCGACGGGGAGGCCGATCTTCTCGAAGGTCTCGAACTCGCGACGGCCCTCCTGCGCGACGCCGCGCGCACCGCCTCGGGCGGGCGCTCGATCCTCCACTTCGATTTGGCCCCGCGCATCGCGAGGCTCGGTCGCACTCTCGGCGCCGGACGCGCCGCGGACGTCGTCGCCCTCGCCGACCGGCTGCGCGGTGAGCTCAGGCTCAATCTCAACAGGGCGCTGGTTTGCGAAGCGCTCTTGGCGGCCGTGGCCGGAGCCCCGCTTCCGTCGTTCGCCTAGCCCGGGCCGGCTCCCTCGCGTGATAGCCAGGCCACCGCTTCCACGTGGGCGGTCTGGGGGAACAAATCGAACGGGGTGACTCGGCGGATCGCGTAACCGCGGTCGGCGAGGTCGGAGAGATCGCGGGCAAGCGTCGCCGGATCGCACGACACCATCGCGATCGCCGGTGCGCCAAGCGAAGCCAATGGCGCCGCGACGCCCCGGCCGAGTCCCGTGCGAGGAGGATCCGCGATGACCAGGTCGGGCGCTGCCCGGACGCCTCCTCGACGCCGGAGGAACGAGAGCACGTCGGCGCGCTCGAACATCGCCGAGTGGATTCCGTGCCTGCGCGCGGCCTCCGCGCCGCAGGCGATCGCGGCAGGATCGGCGTCGACGATCATCGCGCGGGCCCCTCGGCGAGCCAACGCCAGTCCGTGAGTGCCGATCCCCCCGTAAAGCTCGAGGACGCTCCCAGGCGTGCCAGCGCCTTCGAGCACATGCCGGCACAGGAGCTCGGCCGCGGAGTCGTGAACTTGGAGGAACGTCCCGGCGGGAACTCGGAACTCGATCCCCTGGATCTCGTGCGCGATCCAGTCGCGGCCCCAGACCGCTTCGACCGCGGCGCCGCCGCGCCGTCCGGGAATGCCGACCAGCCGAACCAGTCCGACCATCCGTGGCTCGGCGGCGATCGCGGTCCGGGCGAACTCCGCCGCCGATCGGAATGGACCCGGCGCTCCGCGCAGCGCCACGAGGACTTCTCCCCGGGCTTTCGACGCTCGAAGCACGAGCCTCAATGTCTCGCGCGGGTCGTCGAGAGCCGGGTCGGAGGAGCCGGGCCCTCTCAAGAAGAACTCGCGGGCGACGTGAAGTACGACTCGAAGACGCTCGTCGGCGATGGCGCAGCCCGGAACGTCGACCAACTCCCCCGGGCGGTCGGCGCGGTGATAACCGAGGACCCGGCGCCCCGCGCCGTCTCTTCCGAACGCGAGCTCGATCCGGTTGCGGTAAGCAAGACCGGGGGGCGCGGCCAGCACGTCGTCGACCGGGGGCTGAGCCGGGAGCCTGGCGATCCTCGCCAGGGCGTCCACGAGAAACCTGTGCTTGGCGGTCCGCTGGGCGGCCTCGGCCACCGCCATGAGAGGGCAGCCGCCGCACGTGGCCTGAATCGGGCAAGGTGGCACTCGCCGGGCGGCGGAAGCCGCCGTGATCGAATGAACCACCGCCTCCACGTATCTCCCGCGATCGACCAGCGGCGTGGCGAGGATCCGGTCCCCCGGGACCGCGCCGGCGACCATCCAGACGCGTCCTTCCACATGCCCGAGGCCTCTGCCGCCGGCCACCCATCTCTCTATCTCGACAGGGGTTACCCCTTCAGGTTGGGGTCTTCTGGTGCGGTTCCTCGAGATCTTGTACTTTCCTGTTGACATGTCGTACGACACCAGGGTAGGGTGGCTCTGCGATCGGCACGGCTGTCTTGAGTGGAGCGGTCGATGAAGGCGTCTTCGGACGCTGTTCGCTCTCCCCGGCGGAGGGTCATCCCGAATCGACTCGGCCCGCCAAATTCCACCCTGGGGTCTGGAGTCTCTCCGGAGCCCGGGGTCGGTCAATGTGTACCCACCCTGGTATCTCGACCCGTGCCTGGGAATCCCGATACCGGGGAGAGCGAACAGCGTCCGACGAAGTCTACACCCGCTGCGCCGGGCTTCCGTGCACGAAAACTAGCCCTGACCATGTGACAGGTCCTTTACGATCCTCGCGACTCACCGTACATAATCGCCGGTCCCTGGGTTCTAGGGGGAGGCCAGGTGACCTCTTGGAGCCGCGGGATGCCGTGCGAACCGGGGGGTAATCGCAGGCATCGCGCGGCTCCGCTCTACGATACACAGGGGTCCCATCAGAATTCGCCGAGGCTGCGCATGTAGGCGCCGAGGTTCCTGCGCGCTTCGGTGAGCGAGTCACCTCCGAATTTCTCGATCATCGCGTCCGCGAGGACGAGGGCCACCATCGCCTCACCGACCACGCCGGCGGCGACGATCGGAATCGTGTCGGTTCGCTCGACGTCGGCGACAAACGGCTCTTTCGTGACGAGGTCGATCGACGGCAGCGCCCGAGGCAGGGTGGCGAGGGGCTTCAGGTAGCCGAGCAGGCGAACGGGCTCGCCGTTGGTCATCCCCCCCTCGATGCCACCGGCGCGATTGGACGGCCTTCGAAAGCGGCGCTGGTCACGGTCGTACTCGATGGGATCGTGAGACTCCCGGCCGCGGCCGGAAGACATCCGGATCCCCTCACCCATGGAGACCCCCTTGACGGCCTGGATCGAGAGCAGCGCGGCGCCCAGGCGCGTGTCGAGGCGCCGGTCCCAGTGCACGTGGCTTCCGAGCCCGGGGGGCAGACCGGCGGCGATGATCTCGAAACAGCCCCCGATCGAATCGCCGAGCCGCCGCGCTTCGTCGACAGCGGCGATCATCGCCTCGACGGTCTCCGGGGACCGCGCGCGCATCGCGGCGTCGTCCGGAAGCGCGAGCAGCGCCTCGATGTCCTCCCCCTCTTCGGGAGGCGCCGTGACCGCACCGACGGCGACGGTGCGGCTGGTGACGACAACCCCGAGCTCAGCGAGAAACGACCCGGCAAGGGCCCCTGCCGCCGTGCGCGCTGCGGTCTCGCGTGCGCTGGCGCGCTCGAGGATGTCTCGCGCGTCGTGCGTCCCGAACTTGAGAGCTCCGGCGAGATCGGCGTGACCGGGTCGCGGACGCGTGATCGAGCGCACGGCCCCTTCGCGATGAGGCGGGACCAGCGGGTCCATCGCTTCCTTCCAGCTGTCGAAGTCGAGGTTGCGGATCAACAAGGCAACCGGTGAGCCCAGCGTTCGGCCGTGCCGGCTCCCCCCGAGGATCTCGACCTGGTCCGCTTCGATCTTCATGCGGCCACCGCGGCCGTGCCCGCCCATGCGACGGCGAAGCTGGCGGTCGATCGCGGCCTTGACGACCGGCACGCCCGCGGGGAGACCTTCGACGATCACCGTCAGTGCGGGCCCGTGCGACTCACCGGCGGTGAGAAATCGGAGTGCCATAGGCTCTCGAAGGTAGCAGAAGAGAGGAAGGCGTCCTATCGTCCCCGCGTCATGGAGATCCTGACCGCGGCGAGCATGAAGCGGGTCGACGCCCGCGCCATCGGGGAGCACGGCATCCCGGGTCTCACGCTGATGGAATCCGCGGGGCGCGGGGTCGCGGAGGCGCTGGCGCAGGACGTCCCCGACCTGGCGTCCCGCCGCGTCTTCGTCTGCTGCGGGAAAGGAAACAACGGCGGGGACGGCCTCGTGGCCGCGCGCTACCTGAGGCGGACGGGAGTCGTGGCGCGGGTGCTGTTGTTCGCGCGTGGGGCGGATCTGAGCGGCGACGCCGCGGCGAATCTCGCTCGCGCTCGGGACGAGGGGGTTTCGATCGACGAGATCGGCGAGACCTTCCTTTCGCCGCCGTTCGAGTCCGATCGCGACGCGATCATCGTGGACGCGCTCCTGGGAACCGGGACGACGGGCGGAGCACGAGGAACGATCGCGCGAGCGATCGAAACGATCAACGACTTCGCCGCGACGGTCGTCGCCATCGATCTACCGTCGGGGGCGGACGCCGACCGCGGCGAGATCCTCGGGCCCACCGTGCGCGCGCATCGCACCTACACCCTGTGCCGCCCCAAGCCGTGCCTCGTGCTGGAGCCCGCAAGCTCCCACGCCGGTCCCTGGCGGGTGATCGACATCGGCATCCCGGACGAGGCCGTCGCAATCGAGCGCGCCGAGCTCGAATGGCTGGATGGCGACGCTGCTGGGCGTCTCGTGCCGGGGCGGCCGCTCGACGCCCATAAGGGGACGATGGGGCATCTTCTCGCCGTGGCCGGCTCCCGCGGCAAGTCGGGAGCCGCCGCGCTTCTCGCGAGAGCCGCGCTTCGTTCGGGTGTGGGGCTCGTCACCGTCGCGACGCCGCGCGCGATTCAGCCGGTGGTTGCGGCAGCTCAGCCCGAGGTGATGACCGAGACGCTCGCGGAGTCACGCTCCGGCAGCTTGACCCGCGCCGGTGCGGGCGCCGCGCTTCGACTTCTTGCGACGCGCTCGGCGCTGGCGATCGGTCCGGGGCTCGGGACGGAGGCCGGTACGTGCGATGCGGTCGCCGCAATCCTCGCCGGCCGGAAGGCGCCCGCGGTTCTCGATGCGGACGGGTTGAACGCCTTCGCGTCGACTCGGGCCCGACGCGCGAAGCTGCGAGCGGGTCGTCACGGTCTCGTCCTGACCCCCCACCCCGGAGAGGCCGCACGGCTTCTCGGGGCGACTGCGGCCACGATTCAGGCCGACCGGCTCGGCTGCGCTCGGCGCCTCGCAGTCTCGACCGGTGCGGTGATCGTCCTGAAGGGACGCCGGACCGTGATCGCACACCCCGGGGGCCGGGCCGCGATCAATGCGACGGGGAATCCCGGGATGGCGACCGGCGGGACCGGCGACGCGCTGACCGGCGTCGTCGGAGCGCTCCTCGCCCGCGGGCTGGACGGATTCGACGCGGCCCGTTTGGGAACGTACGTTCACGGCGCCGCAGGGGACCTCGCGGCGGAGTGCCTCGGTGAGGACGGCCTGATCGCCGGCGACCTGATCGAGGCTCTTCCGCAAGTGTGGGGCGCTCTCACGAGGTGGCGTCGAGAGGGGGACGGGTGGATACGAGGCGCATAAAGACCGGATCGAAGGAATCGACCGCCCCGGCAGCGGTACCGTCCGCGGGCCCCCGCACTATCTTCTCGTTGAGCGAGGATGAGACGCTCGACTTGGGCCGCGGCTTGGGGCGCGTGCTGAAGGGGGGCGAGCTCATCCTCCTCGAGGGCGACCTGGGGTACGGAAAGACCGTGTTCGCCCGGGGCGTGGCGCAGGCGTTGGGCGTTCCCCCGGAGGAAGTTTCGTCTCCGTCGTTCACACTGGTTCATGAATACCGAGGCGGGCGACTCCCGCTGTTCCACATCGATCTGTACCGGCTCGACACCCCCGACGAGGACGTGGGCGCCTTGGGCATCGAGGAGATCCTCGCCGCCGGCGGGGTCGTCCTCGTCGAATGGGGTGAGAAGCTGCCGCCGTTCCTCCGCCGCGGCGGGACGACCGTTCGATTCCACGACGTCGGCGAGGGCTCGAGACGGATCGAGATTCTGGCCGAGGCGACGGCACCAGCGCGCCCCCGAGGCGACGCGTAGACGGACGCTGACCTCGACGCTCAATCGAGGCGGTAGTTCGGCGCTTCCTTGGTGATGATGACGTCGTGTGCGTGGGATTCGCGCAGTCCCGCCGCCGTGATCCGAACGAATCGGGAATCGCGTCTCAGCGAGTCCACATCGCGGCATCCCGTGTAGCCCATTCCGGCCCGCAGGCCCCCGACGAGTTGTGCGATCAGCGCGGAGAGAGGCCCCTTGTGAGGCACGCGCCCTTCGATCCCCTCGGGGACGTACTTCCGCTCGTCGAACTCGTCCTGGAAGTAGCGGTCCGACGAGCCCCGCTTCATCGCGCCCAAGCTTCCCATGCCGCGGTATTCCTTGAACGTGCGGCCCTGGAAGAGCACCGTCTCCCCGGGCGACTCCTCGGTCCCGGCGAAGAGGCTGCCGATCATCACCGAATGGGCTCCGGCGGCGAGCGCCTTGACGATGTCGCCCGAGAATTTGATGCCGCCGTCGGCGATGAGCGGCACCTGCGCCGACCCGCACACCGTCGCCGCGGTTCCGATCGCCGTGATCTGCGGGACGCCGGCACCGGTGACGACGCGCGTCGTGCAGATGCTCCCCGGGCCGACCCCGACCTTGACCGCGTCCACGCCTCGCTCGATCAGCGCCTTCGCTCCCGACTCGGTCGCGACGTTGCCCCCGATGATTTGCATGTCGGGGTATTTCTCGCGAAGCGTCGCCACCATCTGGAGCACGCCTTCGCTGTGGCCGTGCGCCGTGTCGACCACCAGCACGTCGACGCGGGCGTCGATGAGGGCCGCGGCCCGCGCGAGCGTGTCCTTCGCGATCCCCAGCGCCGCGCCGACCCGGAGCCGCCCCAGTTCGTCCTTGCAGGCCGACGGGTATTTGATCTGCTTTTGGATGTCCTTGACGGTGATCAAACCGACGACGCGGAACTGCGCGTCGACGACGGGGAGCTTCTCGATCCGGTGCTTGTGGAGCAGCTCCTTGGCTTGATCGAGCGTCGTCCCCTTCGGCACCGTCACCAGGTTCTCCGAGGTCATCAGCTCGCGAATGGGGAGATCCTGCTGCGTGCAGAACCTGAGGTCGCGATTGGTGAGGATTCCGACGAGCTTGCCGCTCTTGTCCACGACCGGAAGACCGGAGATCCGGTAGCGCCCCATCGCCTCGAGCGCCTCGTAGACCCGTTGATCCGGGGTCATCGTCACCGGATCGACGATCATCCCCGACTCCGAACGCTTGACCTTGTCGATCTCCGAGGACTGGTCGTCGATCGACAGGTTCTTGTGGATGATCCCGATGCCGCCCTCTTGGGCGAGCGCGACCGCCAGGCGGGATTCCGTCACCGTGTCCATCGCCGAGGAGACGAGCGGCACGTTGAGCGCGATCTTGCGCGTCAGCAGCGTCTTGGTGTCGACGTGGCTCGGAAGAACGCGGGAGTGCGCTGGTACGAGAAGGACGTCGTCGAAGGTGAGGGCTTCGGGAACCGGGAACTCCAGCATGGGGCCTCCGCGTTCCCGGGACATTCTAGCAGGGCGGTCCAAGCCGCCCGGGCTCAGGCGCGCTTCGCTCCGCAGCCCGGACAGAACTTTGCGCCGTCGGGGAATTTCGTGCCGCAGCTCGCGCAGAACGCGCCGCCGCCCGCCGACGCGGCGGAACCGGACGCCGCTCCGCTCGATCCGCCCGCCATCGCGTCGCGCATCATCCCCGCGACGGTCATGCCGATTCCCGCGCCGACGCCCAATCCCACTCCGGCGGTTGCGCCGCCGTCACCCGACGGGTTCCTTGCGGCATCGCCCATCGCTTGCGCCGCCTTGAACTTGAGGTAGGTGTTCTGATCGCCGACGGCGGCCATGCCGGTGCGCTCGTCGATTACCTTCTGGACGTCGTCGGGCGGCGTGATCGCGCCGACGAAGAAATCGGTCATCTCGAGGCCGTACTTCGCGAAGTCGCCGCCGGCGCGCCCTTTGAGCGCCTCGCCGAGCTCGTCGTAGTGCTGCGGTAGATCGAAGATCGTCTTGAGCGTCGAGCCGAGGACGTCGTTCAATCGAGCGACGATTACGTCGCGAAGGTACCCTTCGATCGCCTCGATCGTGTAGCGGCCCTGGCTGCCGACGATCTGATTGACGAACAGCTGTGGATCGGTCACCCGCACGGCAAAGTTTCCGTTCGCGCGCAGCCGGACCATCGCCAGCTCCGCGTCGCGGAACACCACCGGCTCGCGCGTCCCCCACTTCATTCCGGTGAAGACCTTCTTGGCGACATAGTAGACATCGGCGCGGAACGGCGACGAGCCGCCGAACGGAAGCCCGATCAGGCGCGCCAGCAGCGGGATGTTGGCGGTCGTCAGGGTGTGCCGGCCGGCGTTGAACGTGTCGAGCGCCTTGCCGTCGCGGAAGAAGACGGCCCACTGGTTTTCCGATACGACGAGCTGCGCGCCGAGCTTGAGCTCGCCGCCCGCCGTGAACCGCCACACGATTTCCCGCCCGGAGTCGTCTTTCCACTCAATGACTTCGATCGCCATGGACGTTGTCCTCCCGAGGGCCGATTCAGGCCGTGGGCTTCTCAAAGACCTCGCGCCGCTGCACGATCTTGACGTCGAGCTGCTCCACCTTCGCGCTCAGCGTCGCGAGCTCGGCCGCGTCCGGAGCGGCCGCGCGAAGAGCGTCCGCGAGGGCCACCACGTCGGCGACGAGCCCGGCATCGTAGGCGTAGATCTGATCGAGCTCCGACTCGCCGATCTTGAGCTGGTCGAACAGGCCGCTGAAGCCGTAGTCGGCGTAGCGGAGCGACGAGACCGACTTTTGAAGCGTGCGATCCAGCCGCCCGATCGCGTCGAGCGTCTTGAGCTCGCCGGAGTCGGTCGCTTGATTGCGGAGGGCGACGAGGCCGCGACGCCCCTCGTCGAGCCGTCCCGCGAGGAACTCGCGGATCCGGCGGTCGGTCTCGCGCCGGCTCTCACGTTCGCGGTATCCGGCGAGTCCGGGCACGTAGCTGGCGATCTTCTCGAGGAAGTTCTTTTCGGACACCGGCATCTTCATGGCGGTCCCCTTCTCGGCCCTTCCGGCTCGGACCTGTGATACGCGCGCCGTCTACGCCGCGTTCTCCCCGTGACATTTCTTGTATTTCTTGCCGGAGCCGCATGGGCACAGGTCGTTCCGGCCGATCTTCGCCTCTTTTCGCGCGATCGTCGTGATCCCCCCCTTGGCGGTGACCCCGGCCGCCGATTGGGAGGCGGCCCGGAAGACCTGCTCCTGCTCCCGGCGCCGCTTTTCCTCCTCGCGCTCCCGGTCCGCGTCGGTCATCGGGTCGAGCAGGAACAGGAATCGAACGGCGTCGTTCTCGATCCGCTCCCGCATCATTCCGAACATGTCGAACGACTCGCGTTTGTATTCGACGAGGGGATCCTTCTGACCGTAGGCGCGCAGCCCGATCCCGTCCTTCAGGTGGTCCATCGCAAGCAGATGGTCCTTCCATGATTGGTCGATGATCTGAAGGAGGATGTGGCGCTCGTATTGCCGCATGAGATCGGCGCCCACTTTCGATTCCTTGGCGTCGTACCGCGTCTCGAGCCGCGGCCAGATCGCTTCGCTGACCCCTTCCACGCTCAGGCCCGGAACGCGGATGCCGTCTTTCTCCGAGTCGTACCCGAAGAAGTACTGGAGCTGTTGCCGGAACGGCTCGACCTCCCACTCGCTGACGTCTTTCTTGCTGCCGATGTAGTCGTCCATCAGGACCGCGAAGATCTCGCGCGCCTTGTCGAGCACGTATTCCTTCTGATTCTTCCCCTCGAGCAGCTCGCGGCGGAGGCCGTAGATCTCCTGGCGCTGCTTGTTGTTGACGTCGTCGTACTCCAGGAGGTGCTTGCGGGTCTCGAAGTTTCTCTGCTCGACCTGCTTCTGCGCCCGCTCGATCGCGCGGCTGACCATGCCGGACTCGATCGGGACGTCCTCCTCCATACCGAATTTCTGCATGGCGTTCTTCAGCCGGTCCCCGCCGAAGATCCGCATGAGGTCGTCGTCGAGGGAGAGGAAGAAGCGGGACGATCCGGGGTCGCCCTGGCGCCCGGAGCGGCCGCGGAGCTGATTGTCGATGCGTCGGGACTCGTGCCTTTCGGTGCCGAGGATGTGGAGTCCTCCGATGCCGACGACCTCGTCGTGCTCCCTCCGGCACTCCTCCTTCATCCGGACGAGCGCCTCGTCGTAGGCCGCGTTCCACGTCTCCGGAGGCGTCTCCGAGGGCTTCATGCCGCGGAGGTTGAGCTCCTGCCGCGCGAGGAACTCGGGGTTGCCGCCCAGGAGAATGTCCGTGCCGCGGCCGGCCATGTTGGTCGCGATGGTCACCGCCCCGAGGCGGCCCGCCTGCGCGACGAACTCCGCCTCCATCTCGTGGTACTTCGCGTTCAGGACGACGTGCTTGATCCCCTTGCGCTTCAAGAGCGTCGAAAGCGTCTCGGATTTTTCAATCGAGACCGTGCCCACGAGCACCGGCTGGCGCCTCTTCTGGCAGTCGGCTATCTCTTCGACGACGCCACGCCACTTTTCTTCCTCGGTGCGATAGACCACGTCCTGGTGGTCGTTCCTCACCATCGGCCGGTTGGTCGGGACGACCACGACCTCGAGCGAGTAGATCTTGTCGAACTCGACGGCCTCCGTGTCCGCGGTGCCCGTCATGCCGGAGAGCTTCTTGTACATGCGGAAGTAGTTCTGGAAGGTGATCGTCGCGAGCGTCTGGTTCTCCCGCTCGATCTTGACCCCTTCCTTCGCCTCGACCGCTTGGTGGAGGCCGTCGCTCCAGCGCCGGCCGGGCATGAGACGGCCGGTGAACTCGTCGACGATGACGACCTGGCCGTCCTTGATCATGTAGTCGACGTCGCGCTTGAAGAGCACGTGGGCTTTGAGCGCCTGATTGACGTGATGGAGCGTCTCCATGTGGGTCGGGTCGTAGAGATTCTCGATCCCGAGGAGCCGCTGGCAGTGCTCGACGCCGCGGTCGGTCAGGGAGACCGTCCGGGCCTTCTCGTCGACGACGTAGTCGCCCACGTCGTCGTGCTCGTAGTCCTTGCCGCCCTGAATGACGGCGCCCTTTTCGAGCTTGGGGATGACCCGATCGACGCGCACGTAAAGGTCGTTCGACTCTTCGGCGGGCCCCGAGATGATCAACGGCGTCCGCGCTTCGTCGATGAGGATCGAGTCCACCTCGTCGACGATCGCGAACGGGTGGCCCCGCTGGACCATGGCCGTCAGCGCGAACTTCATGTTGTCGCGCAGGTAGTCGAATCCCAGCTCGTTGTTCGTGCCGTAGGTGATGTCCGACGCGTAGGCCGCCTGGCGCTCCTGATCGTTCAAATCGTGCTGGATGCAGCCCACGGTCATGCCGAGGAAGCGGTGCAGGCGACCCATCCACTCGGAGTCGCGTCGCGCGAGGTAGTCGTTGACCGTGACGATGTGGACGCCGCCGCCGGTCAGGGCGTTCAAGTACGCCGGCAGCGTGGCCACGAGCGTCTTTCCCTCGCCGGTCCGCATCTCGGCGATCCGACCTTCGTGCAGCACCATCCCGCCGATGAGCTGGACGTCGAAGTGCCTCATTCCCAGGACGCGTTTTCCTGCCTCCCTCACCACGGCAAACGCCTCGGGGAGGAGCTCGTCGAGCGCGGTGCCTTGGGTCAGCCTGTTCTGGAACTCTCCCTTCTTCGCGCGCAGCTCGTCGTCGGAGAGCCGGGCGATCGACGGCTCGAGGGCGTTGATCCGCTCGACGCTGGGCCGGAGCCGCTTGAGGGTCCGCTCGTTCTTCGAGCCGACGATCTTCGTCAGAAGGGCATTGATCATCTGTGTTTACTCTATCAGACGTCCGCGGCCGACCCCGGCTCGACGGGAGGCGGAATCCGGCGATGAACGAGCGGAAAGAGAAGCGGCACGAGCAACGAGAGGACCGACCGGTCGATCGCCGCCACCGCGCGGGCCGCGCCGATCTTCCCCGCCACGATTCCCGCCGCTGACCAGAAGAGATCGTGCCAGGCCATGAAGCGCGCGTACGCGCGGGCCCCGGCGCCTTCGAGCGAGCGCCAGGCCCCGCCTCGCCGCAAGGCAACGACTCGCGCGCGAACGTCGTTCCGGGCGAGCCATGGATCGAGGTCGTTCCGTCCGTCTCCGCGTGTGCGGTAACCCTCGCCGCCGCCCTGGGCGCGCACGGCTCCAAGGCAACGGTGCACCACCCAGTAGTCCTGTTGGCGATAGAGGAGGAGATCGCCAGGTGCGGGCGCGGAGTCGAGAGGCGCGGCGAGGATGGCATCGCCGCCGTACAGATGCGGGGCCATGCTCGCATCGCCGGCGGCGACGGAGACGATCGCCGCGCGGCGCTCGGACAGCAGCATTCTCAGAGCTTCGTCGCGGAGCACACCACTCGATTGGGACGGGACGACCGGCATGTCGAGGTAGGCCTACAAAAAACTTGACCTCTCCCGGGCCAGTGGGGGGGCGTTTCCATCAGGCCCGGAAGAGGTCGAACACTGACCAGGAGGAGGTCATGTGACGAGCGGACGTTAGAGCAACCGCAATGCCAGAACATTTCCCGGTGAGAATTCGTCGATATCCGTTGATTTTCCGCAATTTCGGGCCGAGCGCCGCTTTTCGGCTGCCCTTGGACGGACGCCATGCTGACGCAGAGTGGCCAGACGGACGCCGGAATGGCGCCGCCCACGCGGGCGGTCGTTCAAACCTGCGCGCTTGCGGCCTCGCGCAGGATGCTCCGCGCTATGACCAGTCTCTGAATCTGGTTGGTCCCTTCGTAGATCTGCGTGATCTTGGCGTCGCGCATGTACTTTTCGATGGGGTAGTCCTTGCAATAGCCGTATCCGCCGAACAGCTGCACGGCGTTCGTCGTGACCATCATCGCCACGTCGGTCGCGAACAGCTTGCACATCGCCGAGAGCTTCGAGACGTCCTTGGCCTTCGCGTCGGCCGCGCGGGCAGCCGTGTGGATGAGCGTTCGCGCCGCCTCGATCTGAGTCCCCATGTCCGCCAGCATCCACTGGATGCCCTGGAACGAGTTGATGGACTGTCCGAACTGCTTTCGCTTGCCGGTGTACTCGACCGCAAGCTCGAACGCCCCCTGTGCCAGCCCCAGCGCCTGAGCCGCGACCCCGGGACGCGCGAGGTCGAGGGTCATCATGGCGTGGCGGAATCCCTGCCCCTCCGCTCCCAACATCTGCTCTTTCTTGACCCGACAGTTTTCGAGGTGGATCTCGACGACGGGGACGCAGCGGATCCCCATCTTGTCCTCCGATTTACCCACCCGGTAGCCCGGCGTGCCCGCCTCGACGACGAACGCGGAGATGCCGCGCGCGCCGCGTCCGGGCTGCGTGACCGCGAAGATCGTGTTGTAGGACGCCACGGCACCACCGGTGTTCCACTTCTTTTCGCCGTTGATGACGAACTCGTCCCCATCCCGATCCGCTTTGGTCGTCATCGAGCCGGCGTCCGAGCCGGCGTCCTTCTCGGAGAGTCCGAACGAGATCAGCTTGTCGCCCGAGGCGATGCCCGTCAGCCACCGCGCTTTCTGGTCGTCCGTGCCTCCGAGGAGGATGGGGAACGAGCCGAGCGCGTTGACGGCGTAGGCGACGCCCATGCCGCCGCACGCGCGCGAGATCTGCTCGACGACGAGGCAGAGGTCGAGGACGCTGCCACCCGCGCCCCCGTACTCCTTCGGGATCCAAACGCCCGACAGCCCGGCGTCCTTGACGGCCCTCTGGAACTCCCACGGGTAGGTCTGCTCGACATCGTGCTTGACCGCGATCGGGCGGACGTGCCGTTCCGCCAGCTCGCGCGCGCGCTCCATGAACTCGATGTTCTGCTTGGTGAGCAGCTCGCGGGTCATCGAAGTCCCCCGAAAAAAGAGGCGCACTGTACCACGTGGGGACGCCGACCTCCGTTTGCTAGGATGCGCGCCTGGCTCGGACTTTCCCCATGGATTACAAGAACCTCTTCCGCAAGATCGAGCGCAACCTCCGCACCATCGAGCGCTCGGGCGACCTCGTTACGACGCTGGCCGAGATCCTGAGGCGCCTCGTCGACGATTTCCGAGACGACCTCGGTCTCGTCGGAGGTCGGATCTACGATCGCAAGGGGTCGAGCTATTTGCTGAAGCGCGAATACCCGACTCCGCGCGCCCCCAAAGGATTCAAGCTTCCCGTCACCTACCCGCCGATCCTGGAGCTGATCGAAAAGGGATACGTCTACAGCCGGCTCGGCGATGCCGGCGTCGACGTGGAGATCGAGCGAGCCCTCGGCGTGTCGCGCTTCGCCGCGATCGGCATCGGCGAGGCCAGCCGCCAAATCGTCGCGTTCACGCTCGAGGAGAACAGCGATCCCGAGGAGGTGGGCCACACGCTGAACACGATCCGGCATGCGATCAACCTGAAGCTCCGCAGTGAGAAGTTCGCCGACCGCTTCGCCGAAGCGCGCGCGATCCAATTGTCGCTCCTGCCGACCGCTGCCCCTTCGTTCGGCGACTACGACATTTACGCGGCATCGGTCCCCGCCGAGGAGGTGGGCGGAGATCTGTACGACTTCATTCGCGTCTCGCAAAGGAGCCTAGGGATCGCTGTGGCGGATGCCTCCGGTCACGGCCTTCCCGCCGCGCTCCAGGCCCGCGACGCGATCATCGGCCTCCGGATGGGCGTCGAGGAGAACCTCCGCATCTCGGCGACGCTCGAGAAGCTGAACCGGGTGGTCAACCATTCGGCCCTCGCCTCGAAGTTCATCTCGCTCTTCTACGCCGAGCTCGAATCCGCGGGCACGGTCGTCTACTGCAACGCCGGGCACAATGCCCCGCTCCTTTGGAACGGGGAATCGTTTCGAGAGCTCTCGCGCGGCGGGATGATCCTCGGACCCAACCCGACGTCGCAGTACGAGCGGGGCTACGAGACGCTCGCCCCGGGCTCGATCCTCCTCGCCTACACCGACGGCATCGTGGAGGCCGTCAACCCGGCGGACGAGGCGTTCGGGGTGGAGCGGCTGCGCGGGGTCGTCCGCGAGTGCGCCGGGAACTCGGCGCGCGAGCTCGTGGAAGCGGCGTTCGGCGCCGTCCGCCGGCACATGGGAAGCGGCGCCACTCAGGACGACGATCAGACCGTGGTCGCGGTCATCCGCGCGGCGAAGGGGCGCGCCGACGGCAAGCCGAAGGCCCCCTAGCGGCCGATCGCGAGGAACACGATTCCCGACAGCGCGATCAGCACGCCGCTCGCCGTCTCCATGTGGCGCGCCGCCGCCGGTACGGGGAGGCGCCGTGCACCGGCGACGCCGGCGACCGAAAGCCCTACCATCAGGACGATCGTCGTCACGGCGTAGGCGACCGCGACGAGGATGACGGCGCGCGGCCCTTGTTCCGCGGTCGCCACCATGATCGGCAGAACGAGAACGCACGGATTGAGGCCGACGATCAGCGCGAGCGGCACCGCCCCTTTCGCCGCATCGGTCCGGATCCAAGCGTCGTCCGCGTGGTAATGAAGATGTTCGCTCCCGGCCGACCCCTCGCGGCCGTCGCAGTGAGCCTGCTCGTTCGCGGCGTGCAGCAGCGCTCCGCCCGGGTGAAAGTGCCCTCCCTTGCGCCACGCCCAGAGCGCGTAGAGTCCTCCGAACGTGATGAGCAGGAGCCCGCTCCCGCGCTCGAGCTTCTCGCCGATGGCGTGCGCCGCCGTCTCGCCGAGCTTGACGGCGACGATTCCCAACGCGATCGACAGCAGAGTGTGCACGAGGGCGGACAGCCCGGAGATTGCGGCCGTCGTGCGAGCGGACCACCCCCGCGCGCGCCCGACCAGGACGAAGGGAAGCCAGTGGTCGGGAATGAGGGTGTGGAACGCCGCCGTCGCCGCGGCCGTCAGCGGGAGGACCGACGGAATGCCACCAGGCACTACCGGGCGACTTCCTGCGCCCGGATCTCGCGAATGACGGTCACTTTGATGCGTCCCGGATAGTCCATCTCGGACTCGATCCGCCGGGCGAGATCGGAGGCGAGCAGATCGATTCGGGCGTCGTCGACGAGATCGGTGTTGGCGATGACGCGGATCTCGCGCCCCGCCTGGAGCGCATACGATTGCTCCACCCCGTCCATGCCGTTCGCGAGCCCTTCGAGCTGCTCGATGCGGCGGATGTACTCCGCGGCGCTCTTGCGGCGCGCGCCGGGACGGGCGCCGGACAGAGCATCGGCGGCGGCGACGAGAATCGTGATCGGCGTCGTCACCTCGACGTCCTCGTGGTGTGCGGCGATGGCGTTGACGACCTCCCAGTTCTCGCCGCAGCGTGTCGCCACTTCGGCCCCGATCTCCGGGTGCGTCCCCTCGCGCTCGTAGTCGACCGCCTTGCCGATGTCGTGGAACAGCCCCGCGCGGCGGGCCACCGCCTCGTCGAGCCCCAGCTCGGCCGCCATGATCCCCGTCAGGTGCCCGACCTCTTTCGAGTGCATGAGGACGTTCTGGCCGTACGAGGTCCGGAACAGCAGCCGTCCGAGGAGCTTGACCATCTCGGGCTGGACGTTCTTGATCCCCATCTCCCTGAGGGTCTGCTCCCCCGCCTTCTTCATTTCGTCTTCGAGCCGGCGCGCGTGGCGCCGCGTCAGCTCCTCGATGCGCCGGGGGTGGATGTTGCCGTCCTTCAAGAGCATCTCGAGGACTCGCCGGGCCACCTCGCGCTTGACGGGATTGAAGCCCGAGAGCTGGACCGACTCGCCCGTCTCGTCCAGGAGGAGCTGAATCCCCGTGACCTGCTCGAACGCGCGGATGTTCTTGCCTTCGTGCCCGATGATCCGCCCGCGCATCGGACCGCCCTGCGGTAGGGCGAAGCGGGTGACGGTGCGCTCCGCCGAGACGTCGGAGGCGATGCGCTCCATGGCGAGCGCGATGATCTTCTGGGCCTCGGTCTCGGCGTTCCGCTGGGCGTCGTCCTTGATCTCCTTGACCAGCCCCGCAGCCTCGAAGCGGGCCTCCGCCTTAAGGTTCGACAGGAGCTGCCGGCGCGCCTCGTCGCGGGTCAGCCCCGAGACGTGCTCGAGGCGCGCGTTCTCTTCGCGGACGAGCTGCTCGAGATCCTCGCGCCCGCGGGCGAGCTCGGCCTCGCGGACGCCGAGCGCCGTCTCCGTCTCGGCGAGCGCCTCGCGCTGCCTCTGATTCTCGGCCTCCGACTCGGCGAGACTGTCCTGCAGCTGCTTGAGGTCGCGCTCGCGCTTCGCCACCTGCCCTTTTCGCGATCGAAGGTCCGAATCCGCCTTCGTCTTCTCTTTGAGGATCTGATCGCGGGCCTCGACGAGCTGCTGGCGTTTGAGGTTCTCCGCCTCGCGCGCGGCCGATCGCTGGAACTCCTCGGATTTGAGCTTCGCGGCAACCAGGCTGCTTGCGCCCAGGCGGTTGTTGAGGAACCAGCCCAGCGCCCCGCCCAAGGCCCCCACGATCAGGCTCGCGGCGAGGAGACCCCAGCCGCTCACCGCGCCATCCCCAGCGCCCGCTCGCCGACGAACGGGTTCGACAGCCTCTCGCGGCCGATCGTGGTCTCCCCCTCGTGGCCGGGGAGGCAGCGCACATCGTCCGGAAGGAGGAAAAGCTTGCGCCGGATCGAGTCCACGAGCGTGTTCCAGTCGCCGCCCGGAAGGTCGGTGCGGCCGACGGAGCCGGCGAACAGCGTGTCGCCGACGAGCATCTGGTCGCCGCGCCTCAAGCACACGCCGCCGGGCGTATGCCCCGGCGTGTGGATCACGTCGAAGGAGATGCCGTCGAAGGTGAGCGGCACGCCTTCGACCAACAGGAGGTCCGGGTCCGGTGAATTCTCGGCGTCGAGGCCGTAGAGCGACGCCTGCGCGCTCACGTTTCTGAGGAACGGAAGGTCGGCGGCGTGAATCGCGAGCGGCGCGCCCGTCTCGCGCTTGAAGAACGCGTTGCAAGCGACGTGATCGAGGTGACCGTGGGTGTTGGCGATCATCGCGCAGGTCAGCCCGCGGGAGCGCAGCGCGTCCAGAACAGGCTCGCTCTCGATCCCCGGATCGACGACCATCGCGTTCCGTCCCGACGGGCCGACCACGACGTAGGTGTTCTCGGCGAACGGCCCGTAGCGGAAGTTGAGAATCGCAAGAGGCGTCATCGAGGCAAGCTACCACGCGATTTTCGAGAGCGTCAAGGAAGCGCCGCTATACTTCGCCCGCTTCTCGGGGGAATCGTTGCGGCGCGTCGTTCTCATGGCCGCGCTCGGCCTCTACTTCGTCGCCCTCGTGCGGACGTCTTGGGTGGCGGACGACGCCTTCATCACGCTGCGCGTCGTCGACAACGCCCTCCACGGCTACGGCCCGCGCTGGAACGTCGACGAGCGGGTCCAGGTTTACACCCACCCGCTCTGGTTCCTCGCCCTGACGATCGCGGTCGCGTGCGTACGCGACGCGTACCCCGCCGCGTTGGTGCTTTGCGCCGTCGCGTCGTTGGCCACCGTCGGCATGCTCGCCTGGCGATTCGCGTCTCGAGATCCGGCGATCGCGGCCGGCCTCATCGTCGCCCTCGCGCTCTCGAGGGCGTTCGTCGATTACTCGACGTCGGGCCTCGAGAACCCCCTCTCTCACCTCCTTCTCGCCTCCTTCATCCTCCTCGCGATCGGCGGCGAAGCGTGGACGGACCGGCGCCTGGCGCTCCTTTCGCTCCTTGCGGGGCTCTTGGTCACCAACCGGATGGACGCCGTCATCCTCGTCGCTCCCGCCCTCGGCTATCGGCTGGGAGTTCAGCGGACGATGCGCTCGTCCGGGATCGTGCTCGCCGGCTTCGCCCCGTTTCTCCTCTGGGAGATCTTCGCGATCGTCTACTACGGGTCCCCCTGGCCGAACGCAGCGTTCGCGAAGCTGAACACGGGAATCCCGGCCGGCGAGATGGTTGGACAAGGGACGCTCTACTTGGTGGATGCGCTCCGGCGCGATCCGATCTCCCCCGCGTTGATCGCCGCCGGCCTGGCGGCCGCGCTCACGCGGCCGCGCCGTCCCATGGCCGTCGCGATCGGCTGCGGGCTGGCCGCGTACGTCGCCTACGTGGTCCGCATCGGAGGGGACTTCATGGCGGGGCGGTTTCTGACGGCGCCTCTGCTCGTGGGTGCGGTCCTGCTCGCGGAGCGGCTGCTCGGAGCCTCCCGTCGGCCGCGACTCGTCGTGGGCGGCGCGCTCTTGGCTCTGGGCGCGATCGGCGTCGTGCCGCCGCTCGTCGGCGGCGTGTCCTATGCGGCGCGTGACCTCAATGCGATCGGCCCGCACGGCATCGCGGACGAGAGGCGCTACTACTTTCCCAGCACGGGTCTGTTCGGCGGCTCCCGTGGCGTTCCACGGCCGTCTCCGGCGGATCCCTGGGTCAACGCGGGCCTCGACCTAAGACGCAACCACGTCGACCTGACCGTGGCGGGCGCGGTCGGGCTTCTCGGGTACCACGCTGGGCCTCGCGTCCACATCGTCGACTTCCACGCGGTCACCGATCCGTTCCTGTCGCGACTACCCGCGGAGCTGAACGACAACTGGCGGATCGGTCATTTCCGGCGGGCGATTCCAGCCGGATATCTCGCGAGTCTCGTCTCGGGCGCGAATCGATTCGCCGATCCCGCACTCGGCCAGGCGTGGCGGCGTGTCGAGAGAATCACTCGTGGGCCGATCTTCGCCGCGGATCGCTGGCGCGACGTTCTGGCGCTCGCGCTGGGAGGTGCGGATCGGCCGAAGACGCGCCCCCCGGCGGCCGCCGTGCCGTGGGCGGAGCTGATCGGCGCGGATCCGAAGAACGCCGAAGCCCGCTACAAGAGCGCCCTCGAGCAAGCGCAGGGGGGCGACGACGACCGCGCGCAGACTCTCCTCGAGTCGGCGCTGGCCGTGGCGCCGGAGCACGAGCGGGCGCTCGTTCTCTTCGCTCGGATTCGTGATCGTCGCGGCGATGTCAGGGCGGCCCGGGGGTTGATCGACCGGGCGCTCGCGCTGGCGCCGTCCGATCCGGACGCGGTTCGCGTCGCGGCGAGCGTTGCGGCCTCGGAGGGCGACGAGGGGGCGGCGATCGTGCTGCTCCTCCGCACCGCGGCGCTCGATCCCGCGTCCGCGGGGCGCGCTTACGGGCAGATCGGCATGCTCAAAGCGCGACGAGATGCCTCGGAGGCGCTCCTCTGGCTTCAGAAGGCGGCGCCCCTGGCGGACGGCGACCCGGAAGCGCTCTACGACATCGGCGTCATCTACGAACGTCTCGGCCGCAAGCCCGAGGCGCGCGCCCAATACGAGAGGGCCCTGGCGGTCGATCCGACCTTCGTTCCGGCCGCCACGGCGCTGCGCGGGACCGCGGGATCCTGAAGGGTTAGGTCTTGCGGGCCCGCCGGACCATGGCGAGGACTCTCTTGCGCAGGCGAAACGCCTTGGGCGTGACCTCGACGACCTCGTCCTCCTTGATGAATTCGAGGGCCTGCTCGAGGCTCATCGTCCGCGGTGGGACGAGCCGGACCGCATCATCCGACCCCGACGCACGCATGTTGGTCAGCTTCTTCTCCTTCGTGATGTTGACGTCGAGGTCGTTCGAACGGGCGTTCTCGCCGACGATCATCCCCTCGTAGACCTGCTCGCCCGGCGCGATGAACATCGTGCCGCGCTCCTGGATGTGCTCGATCGCGTTCGCGGTCGCGCGGCCCGGCCGGTCCGCCACGAGCGCGCCGGTGGATCGCGAAGGGATCTCGCCCTGCCACGGCACGTAGCCGTTGAAGAGGTGGTTCATGATCCCGGTGCCGCGGGTTTCCGAGAGGAACTCCGTGCGGAACCCGAGGAGTCCGCGCGAAGGAATTCGAAAATCGAGGCGGACGCGCCCCGTGCCGTGGTTGACCATGCGCGTCATTCGACCCTTGCGCGAGCCGACCTTCTGGGTGACGACGCCGACGAAGCTCTCCGGGCAGTCGATGATCAGCTGCTCCTCCGGCTCCTGCACGACGCCGTTGATCTCTTTCGTCACGATCGTCGGCTTCCCGACCGACATCTCGTACCCTTCGCGGCGCATCATCTCGATCAGGATCGCGAGCTGCAGCTCGCCGCGTCCAGAAACCTTGAAAGCGTCGGGCGAGGCGGTCTCCTCGACGCGGATCGATACGTTCGTGAGGATCTCCTTCCACAGCCGCTCCCGGAGCTTCCGCGAGGTGACGAACTGCCCCTCGAGGCCGGCGACCGGCGAGTCGTTGGTCGAGATGAGCATCGAGATCGTCGGCTCATCCACGGTGATCGGCGGCAGCGCGATCGGCGTCTCGGCGTCCGAGATCGTCTCGCCGATCGTCACCGAGAGGAGCCCGGCGACGGCGACGATGTCCCCCGGCCCGGCCTCGTCGATCTCGACGCGCTTCAGCCCGTCGTACCCGTAGAGCGCCGTGACGCGCACGCGCACGACCGTGCCGTCGAGCCGGCAATGCCCGTACTCCCGTCCCTTGACGATGCGGCCGTTGAACAGGCGCCCGATCGCCAGGCGCCCGACGTAGTCGTTGTAGTCGAGCGTCGTGATCAGGAGCTGGAGCGGGAGGAGATCGTCGTAGCGCGGAGGAGGAACCGTCCTGAGGATCTCGTCGAACAGAGGGGTGAGGGGCTCGTCGGGGCCCTCGGGGCTGCGGCGCACGATGCCGCGCCGGGCGTTGGCGTAGAGGACGGGGAATTCGAGCTGCGCTTCCGTCGCGTCGAGGTCGATGAACAGGTCGTAGACCTCGTTCAGGACCTCCTTGGGTCGGGCGTCCTGGCGGTCGATCTTGTTGACGACGACGATCGGCGCGAGGCCGGCCTCGAGCGCCTTCCGCAGCACGAATCGAGTTTGAGGCAGCGGCCCTTCGGAGGCGTCGACCAAGAGCATGACGCCGTCCACCATCTTCAGGGTCCGCTCGACCTCGCCGCCGAAGTCCGCGTGGCCGGGAGTGTCGACGATGTTGATGCGCGTGCCGCGGTAGACGATGGCCGTGTTCTTGGCCATGATCGTGATGCCCTTCTCGCGCTCGAGGTCGATCGAATCCATGACGCGCTCCGCGACGTACTCGTTGTCGCGGAAGATCCCGCTCTGCCAGAGCAGAGCATCGACCAGGGTCGTCTTGCCGTGGTCCACATGAGCGATGATGGCGAGGTTCCGGACGTCGTCGCGGGTTTTCTGCGGCATCGGCGGCGCATGGTAGCATGCGCGATTCTCGATGAGCGGCAAGCGCCCCGAAGACGAGGATCGCGTCGTCGAGGAGATCTACGACGCGCTCGACGCGGACGAGCCCGAGCGGGCGCTCGCGTCGGCGCGCATCGCGCTGCGCGACGCTCCCGACGATCCCGTGCTTCACTTCCTCGCCGGCATCGCGCTCGGCGAGCTCGACCAGCCCGAAGGGGCCCTTGCGGAGTTCGACGTCGCGGTCGCCGCCGATCCCGACGATCCGGAGTTCCGCGCCGCGCGCGCACACACGCTCTTCGCCCTCTGTCGATTCGCGCCCGCTCGCCGGGATGCGGAGCGGGCTCTCGCGTCCGATCCCGCGAAGGCCGACGCCCTCCAGGTGCTGGGCCTCGTCCTCGAGCGCGAGGGGCGGTACGAAGAAGCGGACGTGCGGTTCCGCGCCTCCGCGAAGGTCGACCCGGAGCGCTTTCCGATGCCGGTCAGACTCTCGAGGGAGGCCTTCGCGGGCGTCGTCGAGCGTGCCGGAACGATGCTCCCCGAAGAATTCCGGTCCCGTCTCGACGAGGTGGCCGTCGTCGTCGAGGCCCTACCCCCCGAATCGATCCTGATGGACGAGGCCCCCCCGCTCGATCCGGAGCTGTTGGGTCTGTTCGTCGGCACCGCGCTGACGGAGCGCACCTTCGCGACGCCCGGCGTCGAGGCCCCACCGCGCATTTTCCTTTTCCAGCGCAATCTCGAGCGCTTCGCGCGTGATGAAGACGACCTCGTCGACGAGATCGTCCGCACCCTCCACCACGAGCTCGCGCATTATTTGGGTTTCGCCGAGGAGGACATGGCGGATCTGGACCTGGACTAGGGGCGCTCCCGTTTTTCTTAGAGAATTGGGGATAGGCCCCAAAAAACGGGAGCGTCCCCTAGGCCCCACCCTCGACCCAGACCGATCCATCCTCGAAGTGCTCGCGCTTCCAAATCGGGACCGTCGTCTTGAGCGTGTCGATGACGAAACGGCAGGCTTCGATCGCCGCGGCGCGATGGGGCGAGGCCACCGCGATGCCGACCGAGGCCTCGCCGATCTCGACGCGGCCGACGCGATGCACGATGACGACGCGGCTCACGCCGAACTGGACGATCGCCTCGGCGGCGATCCGGTGCATCTCGCGCTCGGCCATCCCCGCGTAAGCCTCGTAATCGAGGAAGAGGACGCGGCGGCCCTTGTTCACGTTGCGGGCCGTTCCCAAGAACAGCGACACGGCCCCGTCGCCGTCGCCCCGAGCCTCGGCGACGAGCGCCGCGAGGTCGATCGGGCCCGGCTGGATGCGGACCATGCTCAACCGCCGCTGACGGGCGGGAGGAAGGCGATCTCCGAGACGCCCCGCAGGGAACGGTCCCACGCCGCGTAGATCATGTCGCACGCGACCATCGGTCGGATCGTCACCTCGCGCAGACGCGGATGCCGCTCCTGGGCCGTCGCCCACGCCGCCGCGACGTCGGCGTCGGCTGGAAGATCGAGCGTCTCCTCGTGGGCTCCCGCTCGGTCCTTCAAGGACGCGAAATAGAGGACGCGCACGATCATGCGCTCTCCGACGCCACCGCCGTCGCGCGCGCGGTGACCTGCCCGACGACCTCGTCGAATCGGCCCGGCATGACGATCCCCGACGCGTTCCGGTGCCCTCCGCCTCCGAACTCCGACGCGATGCGCTGGACGTCGAGCGCCCCTTTCGATCGCAGCGAAACCTTGACCTTTCCGCCGGCGAGCTCGCGAAAGAGGATGGCGAGACGTACGCCGTCGACGGCGAGGAGCGGCGTCGTGACCTCGGACGTGTCGACGCCCTGCGCGCCGCACGCCTCGATCATCGCCAGCGTGATGCCGACGGACGCGACGGCGCCGTCGGCGGTCAGGGACAATCCTGCCAACGCCCGGCCCAGAAGCCGCGTGTAGGCCGGCGAGTTCCGTTCGTACACCTCGCGGTAGCAGCGAGTCGGGTCGGCGCCGGCTTCGAGCAGGTCCGCAGCGACGCGAAACGCGCGCGACGAGGTCGAGTTGAACCGGAAGAACCCGGTGTCGGTCGCGAGCCCCGCGTAGAGCGCATCGGCGGCGGCGCGATCGGGCCGGCCTCCGGCCGCGAGAATCAGCTCGTAGACGATCACGGCGGTCGCGCTGGCCGTCGTGTCGATCACGTTGTCGGCCCAGGCGGTCCCCCGCGTCGGATGATGATCGATGCAGAACGCCTTCGCCGCGCGGGCGCGAACCAGCGCTTCCATACGGCCGAGGCGATCGGGCGCGGAATTGTCGATGAGCACGATGGCGTCGGCGGCGTCCAGGAGCCCGTCGTGGCGCGAGGGATCGTAACTCTCGACCTCCGGTCCGTCGAACTCAAGGAACTTGAGCTCGTGCGGGGTCGCGTCCTGGTTGACGATGCGGACCTCGAGCCCTCGGGAGATCAGGTAGCGTCCCAGTCCGACCTGCGATCCGATCGCGTCGCCGTCGGGATTGACGTGCGTGACGAGGACGTGGAGCTTCGCGCGCTCGAGGAGCCCTCGGAACGCGTCGTGATCGCGCGACCCGATCATGCGCCGCTCCGCGCGCGCTCCGCGAGGCGGAGATAGCTCGCGACCCCTTCTCGGAATCGGACGCGCAGGTCCGGGCTCACCGCCCCGCGTATCGAGGCGGGCACACCCGCCGCGATCGCGCCCGCCGGCACCTCGAATCCTTCGCGGAGGACCGCTCCCGCCGCGACGAGCGCTCCGGATCCGACGCGGCTCCCCGACAGAAGCACCGCGCCCATACCGATCACCGCGTCGTCGTCGATCGAGCAGCCGTGGATGACCGCACGATGCCCGATCGTGACGCGCCGACCCACCACGACCGGGCAACCGTGATCCACGTGAACGACGGTCAGGTCCTGGACGTTCGTCTCGCCGCCGATGGCGATCGGAGCGAGATCTCCTCGCAGCACGCAGCCGTACCACACCGACGCGCGGTCCCCTAGCGTGATCCGGCCGGTGAGCGTGGCGTTCGGTGCGATCCAGACGTCAAGGCCGGCGTCGACGCGCGTGGGCTCCGCGGCGGAGTCGTCGGACTGATTCCCCGGCGTCATCGAGGCGATCTCCGGGCCGTCGAGAAGCCGGCCAGACTAGGCTTCCGCCCGGAGCCTGTCAAGAACTCCGATCGAGCAGAGCCTGGAGAATCAGCGCCTGGTAGTGCGCGTCGTAGTCCGCCCGGTGGATCCGCGACGCATCCTGAGCGGGCAGGGACAAGAAGCGCTCGAGGTTCTCCTTCGACGTGTCGCGCCACGGGATCCCGAGGCGGCCCATCGCGAGGCTCTTGGTGTCGAGTGCCTTGTAACCGAACGGATTGTCCATCCCGAAGTGCGCGTAGTAGTAGGCGATGTGGGACCAGTCGAACACGGCGTTGTGCCCGACGAAGCAGGGCCGTTCCTGTGAACCCTCGTTGTTGTCGAGTGCGAACCGCGTCAGCCGTGCCAGAGCCTCTTTCGGGGCGAGGCCCTCGCGGCGCAGGCGGTCGGGATCCAAGCCGCAAACGGCCATCGCGCCCGGATCGAACCCGGGGAAGATGGGCTGGAGCTCGACGTAGAACGACGCGCCGAGCGCGTGACGCGACCCTTCCGGACGCACGACGACGGCGCCGATCGAGAGGAGGTTGTAGATCGGGGGAACCGGGCCCGAGGCTTCGCAGTCGACGCAGACGTAGTTCACGGTGCCTCCGACGTGAGGTTACCCATTGTACCCGCGCCTCGCTGCTACGATGGTCGAGAGCGGAGAAGGTCGATGAGCCGCGTGCGCACAGGAGTCGAAGCCTTTCTCGATCCCGCCTCCGAGGCGGCGGGGTTGGCGCGCGGAGCTCGACTGGGCATCGTCGCGCATCCCGCGTCGATCGATGCGGGAGGGCGCCACCTGGTCGACCGTCTGGTTCGCGACGCTCGCTTCCGGGTCGTTCGGCTGCTCGCCCCGGAGCACGGTGTGCGCGGCGAGGCGCAGGACATGGAGGCCGTGGCGGAGGCGGAGGATCGCGCGACGCGTCTGCCGATCGTCAGCCTCTACGGAAGTGAGGAGGGATCTCTGAGACCCTCGCCCGAGCACCTCAAGGGTCTCGACGCGATCGTCTACGACCTGCAGGACGTCGGCTCCCGCTTCTACACGTTCGTCACCACGCTCTCTTACGTCATGGACGCCGCCGCCGAGGCGGGTCTTCCGATCGTGGTGCTCGATCGACCCAACCCGATCGGCGGGATCGCCGTCGAAGGTCCCGTCCTCGAGCCGGCGTTTGCCTCGTTCGTAGGCCGATTTCCGATCCCGGTGCGGCACGGGATGACGACCGGTGAGTTGGCGATCCTTTTTCGCGACGCGTTCGGGATCGCCTGCGATCTTCGTGTCGTCCCGATGTCGGGATGGTCCCGCCGGATGCACTTCGACGAAACCGGACTGCCTTGGGTGCTCCCGTCACCGAACATGCCGACCATGGAGACCGCTCTGGTCTATCCGGGCGGCTGCCTCGTCGAGGGCACGAATCTCTCCGAGGGGCGCGGCACGACGCGACCTTTCGAGCTCGTCGGAGCGCCGTGGCTGGACGCCGCCGCGTTCGCCGAGACTCTCGCGCTCGCCGGAGACGCGGAAGGGCTCGATGGCGTGCTGTTCCGGGCCGCATGGTTTCGGCCCATGTTTCAGAAGCACGCGGGGACGAGCTGCGGGGGGGTGCAAGTCCACGTCGTCGACCGCGCCAAGGCGCGGCCGTTCGCAACCTACCTCGTCCTCCTCCGCGAAGCGCGCGAGCAGGCACCCGACCTGTTCGACTGGCGGCGCCAGCGCTACGAGTTCGTCGAAGACCGCCTCGCGATCGATCTGCTTCTCGGCCGCGCGGATCTGAGACCGATGCTCGAAGCGGGCGCCAGCTTGCCGGCGATGGAATCCGCATGGGCTCCCGGTCTCGCTGAATTCCAGCGCCACCGTCGACGCGCGCTTCTGTACCCGGATTAGGGAAAAGGGGACAGGCCCCTTTTTCGCGCAAGGCGGTATCCGGGGAGTCTTGAAGAAAAAGGGGCCTGTCCCTTTTTTTCTATTTGACGCCGGGAACGGGAGCCATGCTCAGGACGCCAGGAGGATTCTGCACGAGCCCGAGCTCTCGCAGAGCCGCGATCGCGGGCTCGAGCTCCGTGACGAGCTCGGCGGCGACGCGCGTCCAAGCTTCGCCCTCGCTGTTGTCCGGCATCTTCTGCGTCAGCTCCTCGAAGAAGCTCTTCTTGCGCGGATAGACGACGATGCTGACGTCGTCCTTCGCCGGGATCTTCGCCGCCTCCTTCGCGAGCTTCAGCGCGACGTCGAACCCGCCGAGGGCGTCGACCAGCCCGAGGCCGAGGGCGTCCTCCCCCGTCCAGATGCGGCCCTTCGCGATCTGCAGGACCTTCTCCTTGGGAAGATTGCGGCCCTCGGCGACCTTCGTGGTGAAGTCGGCGTAGACGCGGTCGAGCCACTGCTGGAACTTGCTCCACTCCTTCGGCGTGTAATCCTGCGCCCCGGTGAACATCGTCCCGTTCTCGCTCGTGTGGACCTCGTCGTACGTGATCCCGATCTTCTCCCAGAACCCTTTCGTCATGAGCTTTCCGCCGAGAACGCCGATCGACGCCGTGATCGTACCGGGCTGGGCGACGATCTTGTCCGCGCCCATCGCGACGAAGTAGCCGCCCGACCCGGCCAGATTCCCCATCGTCACGATCACCGGCTTCCCCGCCTTGCGGGCGAGCTGCGTCTCGCGCCAGATCGTGTCCGAGGCAACGTACGAGCCCCCCGGACTGTCGACGCGGAAGATGATCGCCTTCACGTCGTCGTCCGTGCGGGCCGAGCGAAACGCGGCGGCCACGGTGTCCGACCCCAGCGCGGTGCCGGAGATCGGGCTGAAGCCGCCCGAGCCCCGCTGCACGGCACCGACGCCGTAGATCAAGGCGATCTTCTGCCCTTTCTCGTGCGGGTGCCCGGCCTTCTCGAGATACTTCGCGAGGTAGAGGAGCTTCGCGTCGTCCCCGGCTTTCTGACGCGCCTTCGCGTAGACCTCGTCACGGTAGAGCAGCCCGTCGACCAGCTTCGCGTCGACCGCCTGTTGGCCCAGATACGGCCCGTCGTCGAAGGTCGCCCGGACCTGCGCCTCCGAGAGCTTCCGGCCGGCCGCGATGCCGCCGACCATTTGGCCGAACTGCGAGTCCATCAGCTTCTTCATCGCCTCGCGATGCGGCTCGGTGTATTTCGTCTCGGTGTAGAAGTTCATCGCATTCTTGTACTCGTAGCGATGATCCATGCGCGGGACGACGTCGAGCTTGTCGAAGAGACCTTTCACGAACGGCGACTCGTACATCAACCCCGTGAGCCCGATGTCTCCCGAGGGCTGCAGGTAGATCTGGTCGAAGGCCGTCGCCAGGTAGTACGAGCCGTTCCCGGCCCCGAATTCCCCGAACGTCTCCGCCCACGCGAACGCGGGCTTTCCGGACTTGCGGAATCGCGAGACCGCGTCCCGGATCTCCTGAATCTGAGCGAGGCCCATCGGGACGGCACCGAGGCGCGCGACGAATCCGGAGACCCGGTCGTCCCCCGCCGCGCGGTCCAAGGCGTCGACGATGTCGCGCGTCGTCGGCTCGTCGCCGCCGAAAGCCTTCGTGATGGGCTGATCCGGCATGTATTCCTCGATCGACTTCTCGAGGTCGGCTTCGACGAGGATCTTCGAGGGGAGGCTCCCCTTCGGATACGCGCCGAAGAACGAGATCGCGACCACGGCGCAGAGCGCGAGGAAGCCCAAGGCTCCCAGGATCGCGAGAAACGCGAGCAATCTCTTGTTCATCGATTCCTCCCGGGACGCCGCCCGAGCATCCGGTATACGTCGCAGCGCGGGCCGGGTTCAAATCCGGGGAGGGCGACGAAGCGCTCGGCCTCCTCAGAAGATGGTGGAGCTGAAGGGGATCGAACCCTCGACCTCATGACTGCCAGTCATGCGCTCTCCCAGCTGAGCTACAGCCCCGACGCAACCGGCGCATTGTCGCACCCGCCGTTTACGAGCGTCAAGAAACCGCGCGCCGACGCCCGCGTCGTTGACGCCCCAAACCGCGCGGCGATAGTCTACGCGGCCGCCGCCGGCTTCTCGCGCGGCGGAGGTCGACGACGGCGAACGGAAGCGGATGGGGCCTGGTGGCCCTCCCGGTCTTCAAAACCGCGTGTCGGGCGGCTCCGCCGTCCGGGGTGGGTTCGACTCCCACGCGCTTCCGCCACGGAGAGGCGCTTGAAGATCGCTCTCGCCATCCACGGCGGCGCGTGGAACATCCCCGATGCCGCCGTGGCCTCCCATCGACGGGGGCTCGTCGCGCCGCTGCTCGAAGGCTTCGACGCGCTCCGGCGCGGAGCCGCGGCCCTCGACGTCGTCGAGCTCGCCGTGAGGCTGCTGGAGAGCGATCCGGCCTTCAATGCGGGACGCGGCGGCCACTTGAACCGCGCGGGTGAGCTCGAGATGGACGCGTCGATCATGGAAGGGACGACGCGGCGCGCAGGCGCCGTCGCGGCGATCGGCGGCGTTCGGCACCCGGTCTCCGTCGCGCGGCTGGTCATGGAGCGCTCCCCCCACGTGCTCCTCGTCGACCGCGGCGCACGGCGCTTCGCGAAGGAAGCCGGCGCGGAGCTGTGCGCGACGAGCGAACTGCTCGTGGGGCGCGAGCTCGCGCGCTGGAAGCGCATTCGCGCCGGAGGGCGCGAGCTCGTCACGCAGGAGTTCACGCCGCGAGCGCGGCCGCACGGGACCGTCGGGGCCGTCGCGCTCGATCTTCGGGGCCGCGTCGCGGCCGCGACCTCCACCGGCGGTACGCAGGACAAGGCCCCGGGGCGCGTCGGTGACAGCGCCATCGTCGGCAGCGGCACGTACGCCGACGACCGTTACGGGGCCGCCTCGTGCACCGGATGGGGAGAGCCGATCCTCCGCGCCGTCCTGGCCAAGACGGCGGTGGACGCGCTGGATCGGCGTCGCGCCGACGCGGCCGCCCGCCTCGCGCTGCGCGCGTTGACGAGAGTGTCCGGCTTCGGCGGCGTGATCCTCGTCGACCGCGGCGGCCGCGCCGCCGCTGCGTTCAACACACCGCGGATGGCGCGCGGGCTCGCGGACTCCCGGGGCATCTCGGTGTTGGTCGATCACGCGGAGCGGGGATGAGGATTCCTCGCGCGCTCGCTTGGCTCCTCATCGCCATGGCGATGTTCACCGCCGGGCTTCTCCGGCACTTCCACGACTTGACGCCCACGTCGCCGTTCCTCTCCCCCGCTGTCGGAAGTCTCTTGTTCGCCTGCGTTCTCTTCCTCTTCCTGGTCGCCGCCCGCGAGCGCCAGATCGGGGCGGCTCCCGGCCCGGGAATCCGCCTCGGCAGCGTGACCCCTCTTCTCTTGATGCTGCTCGTCGAGAAGTGGGTCTCATCGGCGTTCTACCAGCCGGTCTTCGCCTTCCTCGCGCCGGCCAGCGCGCCGGACGAGACGGCGGACGCCTGGTTCCGCGGGTTGTGCGGGGTCGGCCTGCTCGCCATCGTGCTCGTCGCCTCACGCTTCTCGCGCCCCGCAGCGTCGTGGGTCCGGGTCCGCCTGGCCGGTCCGACCGCTCTCGCCGGGATCGGGATCGCGGCGGCCGCGATCGGCAGCACCGCGGTGGTGCTGGCCGCCCTCGCCTTCGCGGCTGGCTCGGCCGTCTCAGTCGCGCGGCCTCAGGCCCAGGGTCCGCTGCTCATCGTGATCGCGGGACAAGCGGCGATCGCGCTCGCCGAAGAGACCTATTACCGCGGCCTGCTGCTTGGCGAGCTCCTGCGCTTGGGGCCGCGGCTGGGTCTGCCTTCGCCCGCCGTGCGCCGCTGGGTCGCGCTTGGCCTGACCTCTCTTCTGTTCGGGATGGAGCACCTGGGCTTCGCCGCCGAATGGAACGAGGTCGGGCGTCAGCTCGTGTTCGCACTGGCTCTCGGCACGCTCCTCGGGATGCTCGTGCTCTTGACCGACAACCTCTGGTTCGCGGCCTCGCTCCACGCCTGGATCAACTGGCTGCTGCTGGGTGCGATGCCGCGCCTCGCGTTCGGGCCGGCGAAAGCCGGGCTCCCGGCGGGAGCGTCGGTCAGCCTCGCGTTGATCGCCGCATTCCTCGCGGCATTCGCCCTTCAGCGGAGGGCCCCCGCCCGTTGACGATCAAGCTCGAGTGGCGGTCTCCGCGTCGTCGTAGATCTCGAAGATCTTGTCGAGCTGGATCAACTCGAGCACCGACCGGACGCCGGGCGTCAGGCCGCAGAAACGCGCGCGTCCCCCGCGCAGCCGGGAGTTCTTGAACAGGCCCACCAGAACCCCGACGCCTGCGGAGTCGAGGAACGCGACGCCGGAAAGATCGACGACAACATCGCGGGCTTCGCCGATCAGGCGGAGCGCCTCGGCCTTCACGCACGGGGCGTTGACGCTGTCGATCGCGTCGCACCCGGCCAGAGACAGCCGGACGACGGCGCCTTCGCGGACGGCGAGAATCCTCATGAGTGGCTCTCCGTTCCGGCCCGCGTCCCGCTCATATCGAGCAGCTCGTCCACCGCGTCCTGACGCCCGTCCTTGACGACCTGCGCGAGCTCCCGGATGAGTCCTGCGATGCGCATCGACGCCTCCTCGATGACCGCCGCCGCTTTCGCGACCCCGGGATCCCCGGACTTCTGCGCCTGAAGGATCTGAGCGCGGCCCAGGAGGGCGGTCAATGGATTGTTGATCTTGTGGCTCAGGACCGAGAGAGTCTTCAGCGCCTCGGCCAGCTTCTCGAGTCGCACGCGCTCCTCGACCGCGCGGTTGCGCTCCGTGACGTCCGTGATGAGCACGACTTCGCTGCCGGCCCCGCTGGACATCGACCGCCGCGTCGCCAGGAGCGTGCGCCGGGCGCCTCCGCGGCCGTGCAGCTCGATCTCGGCCTCGCCGCCTTTCGGCACGCTCTGAAGGAGAAGGCGCGCGAGGGCGGCATCGTCGGCAGTCCCCGCCAGCTCGCGCGCTGCCGCGTTGGCCGTGAAGAGCGTGGCGCCCGAATCGAAGATCATCACGCCGGAGGAGAGCGCCGCGAGCACCCCGTCCAGCCGAGCGTGGGATTGCCTCGCCTCGTCGAGGGCGGCGGAAAGGCGCTTGTTGGCTTGCTCCAGCATCGCGGCCCGTCGCTTCAGCTCGGCGTTGGCGACGGCCTTCTCCTTGAGGGCCGCGGCCTGCGTCGCGAACATCACCAGCCCGCGTAGCTTCCGGACGCTGTCCGCATTCGGTGCCCGGCTGCGCGGATCGAGCGCGTCGTTGGGCAGCACCGACAGCCGCGCCTCGTATTCGTCGAGCACGCGGTCGAGCAGCTCCTCGAGGTCGTCGCTCCGCCCGATGAGATCGAGACCGATCTCGTGAATGCGGCACAGCTCGGCGAGGTCCGGAAGGACGTCGCCGGCGGCCTCCTGCGATTCCGGTTCTCTGTTCGTCTCGGACATCACCACCCCCTGGCGCGCTCGGGTCGACGCGGGCGCGACCTCGCGGCGGAGCTTGACGAGCGTCACGCGCCCCCCGCGGCCTGTGTTTTCGAACGACACGTCGTCGACAAGCGATTCGATGAGATAGAGGCCGTAGCCCGACTCCGCCGGACGCTGGAGATCGGGCGGTGTATACGCCGCCGGGTCGAACGGCGTCCCCTCGTGCTCGAGCGTGACGGTGGCGCGATCTCGTGCGATCGCGACGCCGACGTCGACCCGGCCGTCGCGGCGGCCTCCGTACGCATGGCGGTGCAGGTTGGAGGTCGCCTCGCTGAAAGCCACCGCGAGCGCGTCGACGTCCTCGCGAGCCAGTCCGGCATCGCGGGCGATGCCGGTGAGCCAGCGCCTGGCCTCCCGCAGCCTGAGCGGATCGCTCGTGAACGTCGACCGATGAGCCCGAAGCCGCTCAGGCACGCCGAGCCTCCCGCGTCAGAGGCGCCACGGCCGCGGGGCCCGCAGGGAGCGAGATCCTGAACTCGCTTCCCCCTCCGGGGCGGGGCAAGTAGATGAGCGTCCCGCCGTGGCGGCGCGCGATCGATCGCGCTTCGTAGAGTCCCAAACCCAGACCCGAGGGCTTCCCGGTCGTCGGATCGCCCCCCTGCTCGAACGGTGCGAACGCGCGCTCGACGTCCTCCTCGGCGAGACCCGGCCCGCGGTCGAGGACCGCGAACGCCACTCCGGAGATGGCGCCGCCGGGGCGGCCGAGCACGCAGCGTGCCGCGCGCAGCTCGACCGGCTCCCCCGCCGGACCGAACTTGACCGCGTTCTCGAGCAGGTTGGCCAGGGCCCGCGCAAGGCCTGCGAGATCCGCGGGAAACGGCCCGATCACCGGGTCGAGAGCCACGCGGACCAGGTCTCCGGCCGACGCGAGGCGCAGAGCTTCCGAAACGACGTCGGCGGGGGAGAGATCCTCCAAAACATCCCCGTCGCCCCCCTTGAGACTCGCGACCCGCAGGAGGCCGTCGACGAGGCGCGTCAAGAGCTCCGACGACCCGAGGATGGCGTCGACCATCTCGTCGTCGTAGGCTCGATCTCCCCCGCCCTCCTTCAGAACGGCCGCGGCGCCGATGATCGCGGTCAGCGGAGACCGCATCTCGTGGGAGACGTTGGCCAGGAATCGGTCCTTCGTCGCCTCCACCGTCTTGAGCTCGTCGTACGCTCGCCGGAGCGAGCGGGTGCGGGCGCCGACGATCTCCTCCAGGCGGTCGCGGCTCGCCCGCAGCTCCTCGTGAATCCGTACCTTCTCGAGTCCGACGGCTACGTGGCCTGCAAGCGTGGCCATGAAGCGAACGTCGGCCTCCATGAGCCTGCCGTCGGGAGCCGGCATGGCAGCGATGAGCGACGCGCGCGGTCGGGGTTCCACGGGCACGACGGCGAGCGCG